>JAANMX010000057.1_pt1 | contig 119830 bp, 105 predicted proteins | sample 7279681 | NCBI WGS metagenome assembly JAANMX01 (sample SAMN14094542, study PRJNA606508) | bioreactor metagenome | isolation source: A lab-scale SPAN reactor treating ammonium-rich wastewater day 351 | place: Ireland: Galway | collected 2018-01-01 | reverse complement strand
GGACTGTTCAAGAACGAACCCGCGCCGACATACCCCAATTCCCTCTGGCTCGGCTCCGAATACAGCTTCGCCGAACGCAGCGATGAAGACGTAGCGGCGCTCGTCGCGCGGCTGAAAGCGCAGCAGATCGGCACCGTGTACGCGTGGACGAGCTTCCTCAAGAGCGATAACACGTGGAGCGGTCTGTTCGACAGCACCAACACGTTCGAGGAGATGCGGCCCAACGTCGAGAAGTTCATCCAGCAGTTTCGCGCGGCGTATCCTGAGGCGACGCTGTACGGCTGGGTCGGCTTTCCGATCAGCGCGCGCGACGAGAACGGCGCGTACAACCTCAATGACCCGGCCGTCATTCAGATCGTCGCGGACTTCGCCGCCGAGCTGGTCAACGAGCTGGGCTACGACGGCGTCATGCTCAACGCCGAGCTGGTGTTTCAGGACAGCGCCGACGATTATCTTGCGCTGCTGCGGGCTGTCCGCCGCGCGGTCGGCGATGCCAACCTCGCGGTCGCGGTGATCCCCGACTGGTCACCGGCAGAGGCCAATATCCCCAAGCCGCCGCTGATCGCGCCCGGAACCGAATACACCACCGCGTTCAAGCAGCAGATCGCCCTGCTGGTCGACGAGATCGTTGTGATGGCCTATAACTCCGGCCTGTCCTCGCCGGTCGACTACAGCCAGTGGGTCGCCTACCAGACCGCGACGTATGCCCGTGCGATCGCGGCTGTCGACGGCGGGGCCGAGGTGCGCATCGCGATCCCGACCTTCAACGAGGTATCCACCGATCACAACCCGACCGTCGAGAACATCCCGGCGGCGGTCGAAGGCGTCGTCGAGGGCTTGACTCAAGCTGGGGACGCGTCGGCGGCGATTGAGGGCATCTCGATCTTCGCCGAATACACCACCGTCGAAGAAGAGTGGCGCCAGTTCGAGCAGTTTTGGGTGCAAAGGTAGCCCCTACATGCCGATATTCATTCGCGTGCTGACGCCGGATGGCAGCCTTCATCCCGTCGACTACGAAGCCTCGTCACTGGTGGACGCCGGGCGCTACGAGCCGGACGACGGCGTGTATACGATCACCAACACGTTCGAGATCACCAAGGCGCTCAAGCTGGACGCCCACTTCGACCGGCTCGAAGACTCGGCCCGCCGCGCCGGAATCACGCTCGGACTGACGCGCAGTCTGATCCGGGCGGCCCTACGCCGCTGCATCCTCGACTTCAACGCAGGTAATGTGCGCTGGCGTGTGACGATTGGCGCGGCGGCCCCCGATAAGGCGATCATCTCGCTCGAACCGTTCACGCCGCTGACAACCGAGTTCATCCTGCGTGGGGTGCGCGTCATCAGCGCGCCCAACGCCGCCCGTCACAACGCCGCGGCCAAGACCACCGGCTGGATGCACGCGCGCGAGGCGTTGATCGCCGCTCAACCTCCCGGTATCTACGACACGATCCTGCAGGACGCGGACGGCCATCTGCTCGAAGGACTCGGCGCGAACTTCTATGCGATCCGCGGAGGCATGCTGTACACCGCGCCGGTCGGCATGGTGCTGGGCGGGATCAGCCGACAGATCGTGTTCGAGGTCGGCCAGCGCATCATCCCGATAGTCGAGGCACCGGTCAAAGCGGACGAGGTCGCATCGCTCGACGAAGCGTTTATCAGCAGCGCCAGCCGGGGGATCGTGCCGGTGATCGAGATTGACGGGCATGCGCTCGGAGCCGGCAGGCCGGGCGTGTGGACGCTGCGCCTGCGTGATGCGTATCAGGCGTGGGTCGGTGCGCACTTGGAGGAGATTTAGTGTTCCGGGCTGCGTTTCTGGGACTGCTCGCATTGGCCGTGTCCCCATCCTCCGCTTCTGCGCAGACCCCCGAGCCTGCGCCGTTCTGCATCACAGCGTGGTATCCGTCCTCGCAGCATCGCGGGGGCTATGAGACGCTGATGACTCACAGCGACGTGATCGACGTCGTTAACCCATTCTGGTACACGCCCAATAGAGATGGGACTCTACGCGCCGGGCCGGGCGCTGAGAACGCCGTCGAGATCGCCGCTTGGCGTGAGGCCGGAATGCCGATCATCCCCAGCTTGCACGCAGGCGACCCGGCCCTGATCACCGACCCGGCCCTGCGCGAGACGCACATCGCCGCCATCGTGGACTTGGCGCGCGCGCACGACTACGACGGGATCGACGTCGACTATGAGGGGTTCCCGGTCGAAACGCGCGACGATTTCTCACTGTTTATCGAACAGCTCGCCGGCGCGCTGCACGCCGACGGACGGGTTCTCAGCATCGCGGTGCACGCCAAGACCGACGATCAGGGCGCGTGGGAAGGCCCGGCCGCACAGGACTGGCCGCGGCTCTCGGCGGCGGTCGACGTCTTCGCGATCATGACCTATGACTTCGGCGGCGGGAACGCCCCTCCGATGCCGATTGGCCCGACGCCGTGGGTGATCGACGTGCTTGACTACGCCGCGACCATCACCGACTTACGCAAGGTGCGCATGGGCCTGCATCTTTACGGCTATCAGTGGATGCGCGCCGAGCCGCCAGCCTCGCCCATCACCTATGAAGACACCCAGCGCCTGATCGACGCATTCGGGCCTGAGGTTCAGCGCGACCCATCGGATTTGGAGCCGTTCGTGGACTTCACGCCTGAGGACTTGCCACGGCGGATGATCTACTACGCCGATGCCGAAAGCGTGCGCTTCAAGCTCGGTCGTGTCTTGGACGCCCACCCTGAACTCGGCGGCATCGCCATTTGGGGCCTCGGCGGTGAAGACCCGGCCGTATGGGAGGTGCTGCGTGAGCTGCGCCCTGCGCCGTGCGGCGGTTGACACGGACATTTCGGGGCGATTGCAACAGTCACCCGCCCAATCGCACCCGCTCTCGCAAGGCGCGATACAACGCGATCTGGCGAAACCACTGACTGAGTGATCACAGCTGCGCGAATCGGGCGTCGTGCCGGCGGTTTTGGGGATGTGCAGGAAGATCAGGGTCTCGTATTGCCCAGTCATTGCATCCATACGGTTTGCCTTTCATAGTCCGGCAAGAGTACCCGATGCGCGGCCGTCAGGCTACCAACGACATCGTTACTTCAGGCAAAGGGCAGTGATTGGGGTGCTAACCGACATAGGTATGAGTGCCCAATGAGCACATACGTACCAATTGCCTATGAACCTTAACACGCGCGCCGTCTTGACGGCGCGCGTGTTTTGAATATTATTAGTATTATGGATCAATTACGGAAAGTTGTGTTGAGATGAAGCGTTTGTGCATCGTTCTTGCTCTAAGTGTCTTTCTCACGGGAATAACTCCCTACATGGCCACCGCTCAAGACAGTGATGAGGAGATCCAATCCGCACCAAAGGAACAATTGTCGCTGAACGATATGGCAAAAGCTACAGTTGTTGCAACTACGGAGATGGATCAGCGTTCACCCGTAACGCTCACCGATGAAGAATACGCGGAAGGTCACCGATTCGCGTCGCGGCTATATAAGCTCGAGAACTGCACCGACGACTCCGCGTGCTACTTCGAGGTCTACATGTTTGCCGATGATCCTATCAGCGACGCACGTCCAAAAACGGCCGGTAGAACCTCCCCAGCGCCGATGCCTGTCGGATGGATCACAACGCAGGTGTGTGGAGTATCGATCTACGGAGCTCTAGGACTCCAAGTTGCACAATTGCAGCAGAACATAACCATCAAGTACTCAAATGCTAGTGGCGGTTTGCCGCGGCTTCCGGCGAAAGGCTTGACTGGAAATCTCAACGGTACTTGGGCGACAATTCCCAATATCTGGATACAGCTCAACGGTCCAAATGCATTTCCCGGATGGAACATCAAAGTAACTTCGGGTGGACTTTATTTCACCGCTGACGGAATCCTTCAGTTTGGTCCTTTTCCATGGACACAATACTTCCCGACTACAATGGTAGTCGATACCAACACGACGTACTGCGTTTAGACTAGATGCGCAACCAGATCGTCCGATACTTAGGGTATCACTGCGAGGATGGAACGCTATGAACGACCTACCTGGACTCGGGATTCAAGGCGGGGTTTCACTCGTCAGCCTGACGAACCTCGTCCTCAGTGGAGTAGTACTCTGGTTGTTGGGAGGAACGGTGGCAATCGTCGTCTATCGCCTTATCCGCGGCCCACACAAGGACAAGTCGAAGCGCGACAAGGACAAGCTAAAGCGCGACGAGCAATACGAGTAGTCGCCCCTCACAAGGTGAACTCTACCCGCACGCTGCTGCCGCTGATCGCTGATGTTTCAAGCTCAGCCTACCCCTTAGGCAGCGTGAACCAGAACGTGCTGCCTTTACCCAGCTCGCTTTCCACGCCGAGGTGGCCGCCGAGCTTGGTCACCATACGCTGCACGATAGATAGTCCGATGCCCAACCCGCGCTCGTCGCTGGAGTTCGGCCGCGTGAACAGCGCGAAAATGCGCGCCTTGTCCTCCGGCGCGATGCCGAGGCCGTTGTCCTCCACCTCGTAACGCACGCGGTCGCCTTCCGGCTTGGCGCGGATATAAATGCGCAGATCGCGCTGGTCGTCGCGGTATTTGAGCGCGTTGCTGATCAGGTTGGCGAATACCTCGGTCATCCACTGCGGATGCCCCATCGCCGGGGGCAGATCGCCCTCGATGACGATGCTATCGCGGCTGTCGCCGAAGCGCTCCAACGTGCGCTGAACGACGGCGTTGACATCGACCTTCTCAACTTTAGCCTTGGCGTCGCGCAGAATCGCCAGCTTGAGTAGATCCTCGATCATCTCTAGCAGCGCATCGACCATCTTGGGAATCATCGACAGCATGCGCCGGCCGTTAGACGTGAGGTTCTCGTCTTGCAGCAGATCGGCATAACCGACGATGATCGCGAGCGGAGACTTTAAGTCGTGGGCAATCGTATGATTAAAGGCGAGCAGTTCGCTGTTGACCTCTTCCAGCGAGCGCGTGTACTTGTGCAGCGCGGCCTCCGCTTGTGTGCGCTGTCGTAGATACAGAACCAGCATCACCGTAATGCTGAGGACGATCAGGAATCCGAGCAGTCCGCTGTTCTGCGCCTCAGCCCACAACCCTTCTTCGGACACCACAAACATCAGATCCCACGTCCGGCCAGCCACCACGACCGACTCGGTGCTGCTGCACGCGCCGAACGCGCTTTCGCGCATGTCCGCCGGGGCCGTCTCGAACAGCGTCACGTCCGGCACATCGGCGTCATGAATGGCGACCGCCATGCCGGGTATGTCGACACGATTGAAGGCGAAGGCAAAGAAGTCGCTCGCCTGTAAGACGAGGATGACGAAACCCCGCAAGGCATCCAGCCGTTCGGAGTCAGTCGCTGGTTGAGGACTCTGCGCATAGATCGGTTGGTAGATGTAGATCGTGTACGGCTCGTCCGTCCCGAACCGCGTCGGCGGAGATGCGGCCACCGTCCCACGACGCGCGATGTCTAGAAGCATGGCGTAGCGGGCTTCATCGGCGCCGAGATCCATGCCGACGACGCCCTCAGGATTGTCCATCGGCGCTCGGAAGTAGATCGGGAAGTACGCGTCTCGCTCTGCGGCGCGCACAACCGCCCCATCGTCATCGCGCTCAACGATCTGGAAGTCCGGCGCATAGTCTTCACGGCCCGCCGCTTCAAAATCCGCACGCTCACCGGCAACCACGTATGGCGCCCATTGGATACGCAGTGCCTCAGGATGTGTCCACAGCATCTGCAAGGCGAACGTATCGAACGACTTACGGTCGACGTTGAGCGAAGTCGCGTACAGCGCCTGAAACGACTCCAGCACATGCAGCGTGCTTTCGATGCTCTGCTGCACCGACACCGTCACCTGCTCGGTGCGGCGTTCGATGCGGGCAACCGCCATCTCGTGCGCCTGCCGGTTCAAGACCTGCATGACGAAAACAGCCAGCACAATCCCGATTGCGCCGACGATCAGGTAGCGGACGGTAGGAGAAACCGAACGCGTCACACGCATGCGCCGTTACATCCTGAATACGCCGTAGGTCGTTTCGCCGACCCCGGCATTCAACGCCGCGGAGAGCGCCAGCCCCAACACCCGCCGCGTGTGCAGCGGATCGAGGATGCCGTCATCCCACAACCGCGCCGACGAGTAGTACGGGTCTCCCTTGCTTTCGTAGTCATCGAGGATCGGCTGTTTGAAAGCGGCCTGTTCTTCAGGGGTCATGTCGGGCTGGCCGGCGCGCGCCAGTTGATCGCGCTTGATCGTCAGCAGCACGTTGGCCGCCTGCTCGCCGCCCATCACCGAGATGCGCGCGTTCGGCCACATCCACAGAAAGCGCGGGCCGTAGGCGCGACCGCACATGCCGTAGTTGCCCGCCCCAAAACTGCCGCCGATGATCACGGTGAACTTCGGCACGTCGGCGTTGGCGACGGCATGCACCATCTTGGCCCCATCTTTGGCGATGCCGCCTTGTTCATACGCCTTGCCGACCATAAAGCCGGTGATGTTTTGTAGGAACACCAGCGGAATACGCCGCGAGGTGCATAGTTCGATGAAGTGCGTCCCTTTGAGCGCCGACTCGCTGAACAGCACGCCGTTGTTGGCGACAATCCCGACCGGATACCCCTCGATGTACGCAAAGCCGGTCACCAGCGTGGGGCCATAACGCGCCTTGAACTCGCGGAAGCGACTGCCGTCAACCAACCGCGCGATGACTTCGCGCACGTCGTAGGTCTCGCGGAACGAGGTCGGCAGGATTCCGTACAGGTCTTCAGCGGCGTACAGCGGCGGCTCAGGCGGTTTCACGTCCTGATCGACACGCTTGACGCGGTTGAGATTGGCGACGATCCCGCGCACGATCTCCAGCGCGTGTTCGTCATCTTCCGCGAAGTGATCGGCCACGCCGGAGATGCGCGTATGCACGTCCGCGCCGCCCAGTTCCTCAGCCGTGACCTCCTCGCCGGTTGCGGCCTTCACCAGCGGCGGCCCGCCGAGGAAGATCGTCCCCGTGCCTTTGACGATCACCGTCTCGTCACTCATGGCCGGCACATAGGCCCCGCCGGCTGTGCAGCTCCCCATCACGCACGCGATCTGCGGGATTTTGGCGGCGCTCATGCGCGCTTGGTTGTAGAAGATGCGGCCGAAATCGTCGTGATCGGGGAACACCTCATCCTGCATCGGCAGGAACGCCCCGCCGCTGTCGACCAGATAGATGCAGGGGAGGTTGTTCTCAAGCGCGACCTGCTGCGCGCGCAGATGCTTCTTCACGGTCATCGGATAGTACGAGCCGCCCTTGACCGTGGCGTCGTTGGCGACGATCAAACATTCGACGCCGCTGATCCGCCCGATGCCGGTGACGATCCCCGCGGCCGGTGTCTCGTCAGGCGAATACAACTCCCACGCGGCCAACGGCGCGATCTCCAGAAACGGCGATCCGGGATCAAGCAGTTTGTCGATACGCTCGCGCACGAGCAGCTTGCCCTGCTCGCGGTGGCGCTGTTGATAACGCGGCCCGCCGCCCTCACTCACCCGGCGCAGACGCTCCTTGAGTTGTTCGGCAAGCGCACGGTTATGCGCGGCATTAGTCTCGAATCGCGGGTCGGACGGATTTGCAAGCGTTTCGAGGATTTCCATGCGTGACCATTCAAGTGGAATAGCTAACAATCAGAAAAATGACACCCTACGCGCAAGCATACCATAAATGCTGTTCGTAATGATTGGGGATGCAGGTGGTGATTGCCCGCTTTTCATCCCTCCTTCAAACACGGCGGCGACGTTCGACTGCTAGCGCCAGCGGCCACCTACGCGCTATCTTCTAGCGGCTCTGATTACACTTTGGGGGATTTATGCTTTATGGGATGCTGACGCTAGAGGAGATGCGCGCCCGCGTCGAACGCGGCGAGATCGAGACCATCGTCCTCGGCTTTACCGATCACTATGGGCGGTTGATGGGCAAACGCTTCGACGCCGAGTTCTTCCTCGCCAACGCCGAGGACGGCACCCACGGCTGCAACTATCTGCTGATCGTCGACATGGAAATGGAGCCAACACCCGGCTACAAGTACGCCAACTGGGAGATGGGCTTCGGCGACCTTCACATCGCTCCGGACTTGTCGACCCTGCGCGTCGCCAGTTGGCTCGACAAGACCGCGCTGGTGTTGTGTGACGTGGTGGACGACAAGGCGCACGATTACGTGCCGGTCGCGCCGCGCTCGATCTTGCGCCGGCAGATCGCGCGCACGGCGGAACTGGGCTACACCGCGATGGCCGCCTCAGAGCTGGAGTTCTTCGCGTTTGACGACAGTTACCGGCAGGCACAGGAAAAGGGATACACCGGCCTTCAGCCGATGGGCTGGTACATCGAGGACTATCACATCCTGCAAGGCAGCCGCGAGGAGAAATTCGTCGCTGAGGCGCGCCGTCACCTCAAGCGTTCCGGTATCCCGGTCGAGAACTCCAAAGGCGAATGGGGCCACGGTCAGCACGAACTCAACGTGCGCTACGCCGAGAGCCTCGTCATGGCCGACCGGCACGCGATCTTCAAGCAGTGTTTGAAGGAAGTCGCTGATGCGCTCGGTTTCAGCGTGACGTTCATGGCGAAGCCGTTCGACACACAGGCCGGCTCCAGCGGTCATCTGCACTTCAGCCTGTGGCAGGACGGCCAAAACGCATTCAAGGGCGACAAGCCGTTGGGCAAGGTCGCCGGCTCTGACGTCTTCCGCTGGTTCCTCGGCGGATGGATGGCGCACGCCGCCGAGATGATGGTGTTCTACGCACCGACGATCAACAGTTACAAGCGCTTCATCGACCTGTCATGGGCGCCGACGCGCATCGCGTGGAGCTACGACAATCGCACGGCGGGCTTCCGCATTCTCAACAGCGGCGCCGGCCCACGCATCGAAAACCGCATCCCCGGCGCAGACTGCAACCCGTACCTCGCTTATGCCGCGTCGCTAGCATCCGGCATCGACGGCATCATCAACCGGATCGAGCCACCAGCGATGTTCGATGGCGACATCTACGCCGCACAGCAGCTTCCGCGCGTCCCGCGTACGCTCGAACACGCGGTCGAGTTATTCGCGTCCAGCACATTCGCCAAGCAGGCGTTCGGCGCTGATGTCGTCGAGCATTACGCCCACTTCTACACCAAGGAGGTCGAAGCGTACAACAAAGCCGTCACCGATTGGGAACGCGCACGCTACTTCGAACGGATCTAGATTCCTTGGGGCGCTGCCCTACTCTCCGCCAGAAGGCATACGCCCACTGGACTCCCTCACCGCGAATGTGGCACGCAAGTGTGCCCAATTGGCAAGAATGGGGTCAAGGGGTGTAGACCTCTTGCAGCGGTGTGAAGGTAAAGCCTCCGAAGAGGTGTATTATGAACACCACGCAGCGGGTACGCCGAATGGGCAGGACATGGGCAGTCTTCGGTCTGCTCATGGTGGCGCTGCACGTCGCCTTGATTGCAGCGTGGGTGGCGTTCGACCCGGCGCAGACGCGATCGGTCGGCACGATCATCGTGCTGGTGGTCGTATACTTGGGCGTTTTGGCGGTGCTGGTGATAGGGTTCGCGTCCGCGTTGGGACAGGCATCACTGCCGGTCGAATACCGCGAGGCGGCGGCTTCGGGCATCGAACTACAGGCTAGAGTTATCGACGTGCAGCAGACGCGCTGGCATTCGAGGCCGGGTGACCCGATAAATTTCGCACCACGCCCTACCCGCCGCGTGTATCAAATCCGGGTACAGGTCACGCCAGAGGACGGCCAGCCTTACGAAGCGGAACTGACAGAGTGGCTGATCAGCAGCGACGTGCCGAAAGTAGGCGCGACCGTCCCGGTGAAAGTTCATCCGCGCTATCCCGAGGTTGCCGTTCTTGTGCGTGATCACCGACAATAGCGCGTGGTCTCGTTTAGAGTTCTCGTCACACTGGAGCACATCTCATGCGGTTGCAAGACAAGGTAGCACTCATCACCGGCGCCGGCAGCGGCATCGGCTATCACACGGCGCTGCTGTTCGCTCAAGAAGGCGCGGCGGTCGTCGCGGTGGACGTCAACGACGACGGCGGTCAGCAGACGGTCAAGGAAATCACGGCGGCCGGCGGACGCGCGATCTACGTCCATGCCGACGTCTCCAGCGCGGCCGACTGCGCCGCGATGGTCGAGGCCGCTGAAACCACCTACGGCAAGCTCAACGTGCTGTTCAACAACGCCGGCATCATGCTCAGCGCGGACGACGACGCGGTCAGCACCGAGGAATCAGTATGGGACTTGACGATGGCGGTCAACGTCAAAGGCGTGTTCTTCGGCTGCAAGTACGGTATTCCGGCGCTGCGGCGGGCGGGCGGTGGCAGCATCATCAACACGGCCTCGTTCGTGGCGCTGCTGGGCGCGGCGACCCCGCAGCTCGCCTACACCGCCAGCAAAGGCGCGGTGCTTTCGATGACCCGCGAGCTGGCGACGATCCACGCCCGCGAGAACATCCGCGTTAACGCGCTGTGTCCCGGCCCACTGCGCACCGAACTGCTGATGAAGTTCCTCAACACCGAGGAGAAGAAGCAGCGCCGCCTCGTGCATATCCCGATGGGCCGCTTCGGCGAGGCGAAAGAGATGGCGTACGCCGCGCTGTATCTCGCATCTGACGAATCGTCCTACGTCACCGGTACCGAGTTCGTCGTCGACGGCGGCATCACCGCGGCCTACGTCACGCCGCAGTGAGTGAGACGATGAGCGAGATACAACGCACCTTCACGCCGATTGACGGCTCGCTGTTCCTTGAGCGCGAGCTGGCCGACGACGCGCACATCGAGGCGGTTTTGACCCACGCCGAGGCGGCCCAAGCGGGCTGGCGCGCAGCAGCTATCGCTGACCGCGCAGCGGCTTGCACGGCGCTGGTCGACTGGGTTGTCGCGCGCAAAGACACGTTCGGCGAGGAGCTGACGCGGCAGATCGGCCGGCCGATTCGCTACACACCCAATGAGATCGCTGGCGGCTTCCAAGAACGCGCGCGCTACATGATCGCCGCCGCGCCAGAATCGCTGGCCGACATCGAACCCGCGCCGAAAGAGGGCTTCCGCCGCTTCATCCGCCGCGAGCCGGTCGGGACGGTGCTGGTGTTAGCCCCGTGGAATTACCCGTGGCTGACGGCGGTCAACGCCGTCATCCCCGCGCTGATGGCCGGTAACTGCGTGATCCTCAAGCACTCCGACCAGACCCCGCTGGTGGCCGAACGGCTCACCGAGGCGGCGCGCGCGGCAGGGCTGCCCGATGGGGTGTTCCAGCACGTCCACATGACTCACGATGCCGTGGCCCGCGTGATTCAAGACCGGCGTATCGCGGCCGTCGTGTTCACCGGATCGGTGGCGGGCGGACATGCCGTGACGCAGGCGGCCAGCACGCGCTTCATCCGCGTGGCGACCGAGTTGGGCGGCAAAGACCCGGCTTACGTGCGCGCTGACGCCGACCTTGCCTTCGCTGTCGAGAACGTCATGGACGGCGTGCTGTTCAACTCTGGACAGTCGTGCTGCGCGGTCGAACGCATCTACGTGCATCAAGACGTGTATCAGCAGTTCGTGGACGGCGCAGTGGCACTCACCCACAGCTATGTGCTGGGCAATCCGCTGGACTCGTCGGTGACGCTCGGCCCGCTGGTGCGCACGCGCGCGGCGGAGTTTGTGCGCGGGCAGATCGCTGAGGCAGTGGCCCGTGGCGCGCAGGCGCTGATCGACCCGGCGCGTTTCCCGGACGACCGGCCTAATTCGCCCTACCTTGCGCCGCAGATTCTGGTGAACGTCGATCATGCGATGCGTGTGATGACCGAGGAGAGCTTCGGCCCGGTGGTCGGCATCATGCCGGTCAGGGACGATGCCGAAGCGGTGCGCCTGATGAACGACAGCATCTACGGCCTGACCGCGTCGATCTGGACACGCGACGCCGACACGGCGATTGCCCTTGGCGGACAGATAGAGACCGGCACGGTGTATATGAACCGGTGCGACTATCTCGATCCGGCGCTGGTATGGACAGGCGTGAAGGACAGCGGGCGCGGCATGTCGCTGTCGGTGCTGGGCTACGAACATTTCACGCAGCCCAAATCGTATCACTTGCGAATCGCCACATAAGCGTATAGTTGTGTCATCGCAAATTTGCAGCCGGGGACTCTGCAATGGATGCGCTGACGATTCTGTTCTATGGCAACAAGACGTTTCTGGCGGCCCTTGAGGGGCTGAAGCACGATCACTGGTTGACGGGCGGTGTGTGCGGCGTGTGGTCAGTCAAAGACATCGTCGCGCACATGGCCTGTTATGAACTGCTGATCGGCGATGTGCTCGGCACGTTCACCGGGGCCGCCGAACACCCCATGCTCGACCGGAAGGCCGCTATGGGCGAGGCGTGGAACGATGCCACCGTAGCCGAACGGCGGCATCTCACCGCGCAGGCGGCGCTGGACGAGTATCTCGCGGCGTATGCGCAGAAAATGGCGCGGGCCGAGGCGGTCGGCGCGGCCAAGCTGGCCGAAGTCGGGACGATCCCGTGGTACGGCGAAAAATACGCGCTGGACGATTACCTCGTGTATACGGATTACGGCCACAAGCGCGAACATGCCGCGCAGATCATGGTCTTCCGCGACACGCTGAAATAAAGGATCGGCGCGTCAATCGGCGGCCGCGGCAGCAGGGATGGGCCGGGTGACGCCGCGGTTCTTGATCCCCAACGTCAGGCCGGACGCGACGATGCCCATGACCGCCGCGCTGATGAAGATGAGATGATAGTCGCCCAAGTGGTCGCGGAAGAACCCGCCGGCGAAGCTGGCGATCCCCGCGCCGATCATGTGCGCGCAGTAGATCCAGCCGTAGATCGTCCCTAACGACCCGCGCCCGAAACGACTCGCCGTGAGGTTGATCGTCGGCGGCACGGTAGCGACCCAGTCGAAGCCGTAGATGATGGTGAACAGCAGCATGCCCTGCATCTCAAGCACGAACGGCAGCGCCGCAAGGCTGAGCGCGCGGAAGCCGTAATACGTCGCCAGCAGCTTGCGGTTGTCGAAGCGTTCACTGAGCGCGCCGCTGATGAGCGACCCGACGATGTTCATCACGCCCATAACAGCGATTGCGCCGGCCATCTCAGCCTCGACGAAACCGTGTTCGAGCGCGTGTGGCAGCAGGTGCGTGCCGATCATGCCGTTGGTGGTGTAGCCGCACACGAAGAAGCTGCCGGCCAGCAGCCAGAAGTCGCGCGTGCGGATCGCCTCGCGCAGCGGTGTCGTGCGGCTGTCGGCAAGCGCGGCCGATGCGGATGGCGCCTTGCCCCACGCGGTCGTGCGCGCATCTTCCGGCGAACTGCGCATGAACAGGGCCGCCAGCGCCGCCGCCGCGATGCCCGCCCCCACCAGCACGAGGATCACGGCGCGCCAGTTGCCGCCTGTGCCGGCCGCGATCAGCGTAGGCGTGAATAAGAACTGCCCAGCCGCCGACGCCGCGCTGAACAACCCCAGCACCATGCCGCGTCTGACGTTGAACCAGCGCATCGCCACGGTCGCGCCCAGCGTGCCGGCCACCGCGCCCGTGCCGATGCCGACCGCGACGCCCCACCACAAATGGAACTGCCAGAGCTGATCCATGGTCAGCATGAGCGCGAGGCCGCTGGTGATCACAGCCAACCCGCCCAGCAGCACGCGCCTCGGCCCGAAGCGATCCATCAGCACGCCGCCCAACGGCGCCCCGAATCCGAACACGAACAGGCTGATCGCCACTGCGAACGACGTTTCCGAGCGAGACCAGCCGAATTCGGCCTCAAGCGGAACCAGCACGACGCTCGGCGCAGTGCGGACACCCGCCGACGCCAGCAGGCCGAGAAAGGTAACAAGAGCAACGATCCAAGCGTAATGCAGTCGACGCGTGGTCATGGAAAGCCTATGGACAGCGTGCGTAGGAGCGATGCGTCAACTGTAAGAGTTAAGCGGTGCGCGTCACAAGATCCAATTCGGCCCATGGACACCGACAACTTGGCCGCTGTTGTCCCGTGTTAGCTTTGCGTGACATGAGTAAGCCCGCGCAAATTGCGGCACGGTGAACTATAATCTGCGGATAAACGCACGCAGGCTGTCGAAAAATACTTCGGCCGCCCTAGATGGACCAGTCGAAATGTCGGTTTTTCAAGGTGTCAACGAGGGTTACGTCCTCGAACTCTATGAGCGTTATCAGAAGCAGCCGGACTCGGTAGATCCGCGCACGCGGGCATTCTTCGCGTCGTGGTCGCCGGAGGTGGTCGAGAACGGCTACAGCGCGACAGCCCACGGCGTGAGCTTAGATACCGTCGAGCTGACGATGCGCGAAATCCATAAGGCCGTCGGGGCGGTCAATTTCGCGCAGGCGATCCGCCTGTTCGGCCATGTCGAGGCGGAGATCGACCCGCTTGGCCTGCCGCGCCCCGGCGACCCGGAATTGTCGCCGGAGTTCCACGGCATCAGCTGGGACGACCTGCGCAACATCCCGGCCAGCCTCATCGGCGGGCCGATCGCCGGCAGCGCGTCCAACGCGTTCGAGGCCGTCAATCAGCTCTTGCAGGTGTACTGCGGCTCGATCGGCTTTGACAACGATCATATCCGCATCCCTGAGGAGCGTAATTGGCTGCGCGAGGCGGCCGAAAGCGGACGCTACCGCTTCAACTGGTCGCAGTCGCTGACGGTTCCGATGCTCAACCGGCTCACGCAGGTCGAGGCGTTCGAGCAGTTTCTGCAAAACACGTTCCCGACCAAATACCGCTTCTCGATCGAGGGGCTGGATACGATGGTGCCGCTGCTCGACGAGATCGTGCGATTGACGGCCACCAGCGTGACGACCACCATCGCTATCGCCATGGCGCACCGTGGGCGGCTCAACGTGCTGACGCACATTATGGGCAAGCCCTACGCGCAGATCCTGAGCGAGTTCCGCGACGCGCTGATCGCTGACGAGGTCGGCTATACGGTCGGTGACGTCAAGTACCACAAGGGCGTGCAGTACGAGATCGGCAAGAACGCCAACGGCGTACCGCTGATCGTAACGATGCCCCCCAACCCGAGTCACCTTGAGTTCGCCAACCCGGTCGCGGTCGGGATGGCGCGCGCGGCCGGAACCCGCACCAATCACGCCGGAATGGCGAAGTTCGACCACGAACTCACGCTGCAAGTGCTGATTCACGGCGACGCCGCGTTCCCCGGTCAGGGCATTGTGGCCGAGACATTCAACCTATCGCTGCTGCCGGGCTTTTGGACAGGCGGGACGATTCACGTCATCGCCAACAACCAGCTTGGCTTTACGACCTCTCCGGTCGACGGGCGCAGCACGTTGTATGCCAGCGATCTCGCCAAAGGCTTCAAGACGCCGGTCATGCACGTCAACGCCGACGATCCGGCCGCGGTGCTGGAGACGGCGCGCATCGCCTACGCCTATCATCAGCGGTTCGGCAAAGACATCCTGATCGACCTCGTCGGCTACCGCCGCCACGGCCATAACGAGATGGACGAGCCGAACTACACCCATCCGCTGATGTACCGCATCGTGCGCGAAAAGAAGAGCGTGCGGCAGGTGTGGGCCGACCGCCTGATCGAAAAGGGTCACATCACGGCCACGACGGCGTCCTCGATGTACGACGAATACATCGCGCATTTGACCGAGATCAACGAGACGCTGCCCCCGCCGGAAGAGCTGATGCCCGAACGCGCGCCTGAGCCACCGCGCGGCGCGGCCGCCGCGGTCATCACCGCTGTGCCGATGTTGGCGCTCAAGGCGATCAACGAGGGCCTCGCCAACATCCCGGAGACGTTCAATTTCACCTCGGCGCGCTTCAAAGGGACAATCGCCAAGCGGCGCGATGCGTTCAACGCGGTGGACGAGCCGCATGTGGATTGGGCCACGGCCGAGGAACTCGCTTTTGCGACCATCCTCGCCGATGGCACACCGGTGCGCCTGACCGGTCAGGACAGTGAACGCGCCACGTTCAGCCAGCGGCATGCCGTCCTGCGTGACGTCAAGACCGGCGAGAAGTGGGTGCCGCTGCATCACTTCCCGCAGGCGCGCGCCACCTTTGAAGTCTACAACAGCCCGCTCAGCGAAGCGGCGGTGCTCGGCTTCGAGTACGGCTACAGCGTGCAGGAGCCGTCACGGCTGGTCTTGTGGGAGGCGCAGTACGGCGATTTCGCCAATGGCGCGCAGGTCATCATCGACCAGTTCATCATGTCCGGCCGCGAGAAGTGGGGGCAGACGCCTTCGCTGGTGCTGCTGCTGCCGCACGGTCACGAAGGGGCTGGCCCGGATCACTCGTCGGCACGGCTTGAGCGCTTCCTGCAGATGGCCGCCAAGATCAACAGCCGCATCGCCTACCCGACGACCGCCGCGCAATACTTCCATTTGCTGCGCCGGCAGGCCCTGCTGCTGGAGACCGATCCACTGCCGCTTATCATCATGGCCCCCAAGTCGCTGCTGCGTAAGGAGGCGGTATTCAGCCCGGCCCGCGCGCTGGCGGAAGGGCGCTGGCAGCCCGTCTTGCCGGACACCGATGCCGACCCGGCCGCCGTCACCCGGCTGGTGCTGTGCAGCGGCAAGTTCTACTATGATCTGGTCGAGAGCGAACACCGCGCCAAGCACCCGGAAACGGCGGTCGCCCGCGTCGAGCAGCTTTATCCGCTGCCCGTGCGTGAGCTGCGCGCCGTGGTCGAGTCGTACCCGAACCTCACGCAGATCGTGTGGGCGCAGGAGGAGCCGAAGAACTCCGGCGCTTGGGAGTACATCGGGTGGCGACTGCGCAAGCTGGTTGAAGGTAAAATCCCGGTCGACTATGTTGGCCGCCGCCGCAGTGGCAGCGCCGCTGAGGGCAGCAAGAACGCGCATATCAAGAATCAGTCGCTGATCGTGGATTACGCGTTCAGCTGGCAGTTCGGCAAATAATTTCGCAAGCCGAGGGGAGATCAGGCGTTATGGCAGTGAATATCACCGTACCGGAACTCAGCGAGTCCGTCACTGAGGCGACCGTCGCCGAGTGGATGGTCAACGTGGGCGATTCGGTCAAGGCGGGCGATGTACTGGTCACGCTGGAGACCGACAAAGTCGCCGTAGAAGTAACGGCCGAGTCAGACGGCGTGATCGCGTCGATCGACCAGCCCGCCGGCAGCGACGTGAAGGCCAAGCAGGTGCTCGGCACGTTGGACGCCAACGGCACAGCCAGCGCGCCCGCCCCTGCTCAACCAGTCGCCGAGACAAAGACGCAGTCAACCGAAGCGCCGCGCAAGACCGGCCCGCTCACCGTGTCTGATCGGCCGACTGCGACGGTACCCGTCTTGAGCACGGAAGGCACGAAGGTCACGCCGGTCGCTCAGCGCGTCGCCGCGGCGTACAATGTGCCGGTCGAACAGGTGCCGGCCAGCAGCGGCAAAGTGACCAAAGCCGATGTGCAGCATTATGTCGAACAACAGCAGCAGCAGCCGAAGCCCGCGTCGGAGATCACCCCCGCGGCAGCGCCGGTCAAAGTCACCAATACGCAGCAGGTCTTGACGCTCACAGCCTCGACCGCCAACGGCCGTAAGGAAGAACGTGTGCGCCTGACCCGCCGCCGCCAGACCATCGCGCGGCGCTTGATCGAGGCGCAGTCGACCGCCGCCATGCTGACGACCTTCAACGAGATCGACATGAGCGCGGTCATCGACATCCGCACCCGCCGCAAAGAGGCGTTCCAGAAGAAGCACGGCATCGGCCTCGGCTTCAGCTCGTTCTTCGTCAAGGCGTCGATCGGCGCGCTCAAGGTGTTCCCGGCCGTCAACTCCGAGATTCAAGATCGTGACGTCATCTATAAGCACTATTACGACATCGGTATCGCCATCGGCGCCGCAGAAGGCTTGGTGGTGCCGGTGCTGCGCGACGCCGACAAGATGAGCTTCGCGGCCATCGAGCAGGCGATCAAGGACTATGCACAGCAAGCGAAGGACGGCACGCTGTCCATCGAATCGCTGATGGGCGGCACATTCACCATCACCAACGGCGGCATCTTCGGCTCGATGATGTCCACGCCGATCTTGAACCCGCCGCAGGTCGGCATCCTCGGCCTGCACGCCATCAAGGATCGTCCGGTCGTGGTTGACGGCCAGATCGTCATCCGGCCGATGATGTACGTCGCGCTGACCTACGATCACCGGATCATCGACGGACGCGAAGCGGTGCAGTTCCTTGTGAAGGTCAAGGAGTTGATCGAAGAACCCGAACAACTCCTGCTTGAAGGATAATACCGGATCGATCTTCGACCCTCAGCGCGGGCGGCCAATTGGCCGCCCGTTCGCGTTATCATGACGTGATCTGCAAGCGCCGGAGGCCCGACATGGTTTCACCAAGCGCAGCACAAAGCCATCGTCTGATGACTGCGGACGAACTGCTCGCTCATGCCGATCCGCGAATCGGATTCCTCGTTGGAGACGCCGTGTTCATTGAGCGATACAGCATGGCATTTTCTCATCACTCGGCACTTTCAACTACGCGTTTAAGCATCACCGGCCTGCTTTTACCCTGATCTCGACAGCGGCGAATTGACGCCGTTTCTGCCTGCACGCGTTTGTGACGGCTGTATCAATGTTGACGCGACCTGTCCAATGTGTTACTCGTACGTCTAGCGCGTTAGCGCGTGCGTTAATAATGTGAGGGAAGAGTTATGGCCAAGAAAGACTTGCTCCGAGGTGTCAGTCGTCGTTCGTTTCTCAAGTCAGTCGGTGTCGGAGGCGCTGCACTCGCCGCCGGATCCCTACCGAGCCTTCGCCCGCAAGCAGAACCCCGCTTTCAGGCGCCGTCTCAGAAACTTTCGGGTGATCTCCGAATCCTTCAGTGGAGTCATTTCGTCCCGCAGTACGATAAATGGTTCGACCCATTCAGCCGCATCTGGGGCGATATGGTCGGCGTGAACGTCAGCGTCGATCACGTCAACCTCGCTGACATCCCCGGTTCAGCCGCCGCAGAGATCGCAGCCGGTGAAGGCCACGACCTGATCGAGTACCTGTCCCCGCCGTCACACCTCGCGCCTGCGGTCATGGACTTGACCGACGTCAACGAAGAGGCCGACCGGCGCTTCGGCACACGCGTGGAACTCACCCGCCGTTCGACCTACAACCCGACAACCAACAAGTACTTCGGCTACTGCCACAGTTGGGTACCTGATCCCGCCAACTACCGCCGCAGCATGTGGGCGTCGGTGGGATATGAAAACGGCCCCGCCACATGGGCGGATTTGCTTGAAGGCGGCACACGTATCCGCAACGAGCAAGGCATCCAGATGGGCCTCGGCATGTCCAACGAGCTGGACAGCAACCTCGCTGTGCGCGCCGTGCTGTGGGCGTTCGGAGGCACTGAACAGGACGAGAACGAGAACATCACGATTAACTCGCCAGAGACCATCGCGGCGCTTGAGTACATGAAGAACCTCTACGATAGCTGCATGACGCCGGAAGTGTTCAGCTGGACAGCCGCATCGAACAATCAGCTTCTGGTCGCCGGGCAGGCGTCGTATATCCTGAACTCCATCTCCGCGTACCGCACCGCCGCCGAGATCGACTACAACATCGCAGATGACATCGGGTTCGGCTCACCGCTGCTCGGGCCGACCGGCATCGGTGTGGTCAGCGAACACGTGATCCCGATCTACATCATCCCCAGCCACGCCCGCAACCCGGACGCGGCCAAGGAGTTCCTGCTGCACCTGACCGCCAACAGCGACAGCCTTGTGTTCAACAGCAAGCTGTACAACTTCCCGACTTACTTCGATCTCGTGCCGGAGCTGACGCGGGACGGCGGCTGGCTTGACCTCGACCCATTCGGCGGCCGTCCAGTCGACAAGCTGGCCGTGCTGCGCAACGCGCCGGAATGGTCAACCGTGATCGGACATCCCGGCCCGGCCAACCCGGCCATCGGCGAGGTGTTCAATACCTTCATCCTTCCGCAGATGTTCGCCGCGGTCGCACGCGGTGAAATGACGCCCGATCAGGCCGCGGCCGATGCCGAAGCCAAGATGATCCCGATCTTTGAACGCTGGAAGGCTGAGGGCTTGATGGGCGGCGGCGCGTAGTCCACTTTGCATTTCGGCATGTCATGCAATCACGACTCGCTCCTCTCGGCCGCCTAGGGGGCCAGAGGAGCGAGTCGTGAACGCGCTTTTAGCGGACGGCGCTTCATCACGCGGAACAGGAAAGGTACGATGGCAGTTGTCGAGACGGTGAAACTGTCCAAACACTTCAACGATGTCAAGGCGGTAGACGGCATCGACATCACGATTCAAGAGGGCGAGTTTCTGGTGCTTCTCGGCCCATCAGGAAGCGGCAAGACGACCCTCATGCGTATGATCGCGGGCCTCGAAAAGCCCACCGGCGGCACGATCAAGATCGGCGACCGCGTCGTCAACGACCTGCCGCCGCGCCTTCGCAACGTGGCGATGGTCTTTCAAAGCTACGCGCTCTACCCCCACATGTCGGTATACAACAACATCGCCTTCAGCCTGCGCCCGTTGGGCATGACGCGCCAGCAGATCGACGACAAAGTGCACTGGGCGGCGCGCATGTTCAGCATCGACCACCTGCTCAGCCGCAAGCCGCGCCAGCTCTCCGGCGGCCAGCGTCAACGCGTCGCGCTGGCACGGGCTATCGTCCGCGAACCCGACGTGTTTCTGCTTGACGAGCCGCTGTCCAATCTCGACGCCAAGCTGCGCGCGATGGCCCGCGACGAACTCAAGCAGTTTCAACGGCAGTTGGGCGTCACGACGATTTACGTCACGCACGATCAGGTCGAAGCGATGGGCATGGGCGACCGCGTCGCAGTGATGAGCAACGGCCGGATGCACCAGCTTGGCACGCCGCAAGTCCTCTACCAATCGCCCGCCGATACCTTCGTGGCGACATTCTTGGGCACACCGCCGATGAATCTGGTCGAGACAGACTCGTGTTTGCTCGGCTTCCGGCCTGAGAACTTTCTCCCTGAAGCAGCGCACCCCGATACGCCTCATCCGCTGGTGATCGACTTTCACCTGACACGGGTCGAGTTTCTCGGTTCTGATCGCCTGCTGTACGGCACGATCGAAGGCGCGGACGGGCCGGTCAAAGTCGTCGGTGACCTGCCATCGGTGATCGACTACACGCCAGAGCCGGGCACGATCTGTCCGATGATGGTCGACCGCCGTCACCTGAGCTACTTCGACAAGTCCACCGGCCAGCGCATCGCCCCGACACCTTTCGCGCTTCGCGGCCTGCGTGATCCGGCCGGCACGGCGTAGGGGCGGGTCATGGTGACGACATCTACCCCTCTCACCCGCAGTATGCAGCGCCGGCAGAGCCGGATGCTCAAACTGCTCGACTCGGAGCGTTTCCTCGCTTCGGCGATGCTGCTTCCGGCCGTCGCGTACATCGTGCTGCTGGTGGGCATCCCGCTGGTCACCGCGATCCTTTTCAGCTTCAGCGACGCGACGATGGCAAGCCCCGAAATCGACGGCCTGAACTTCGACACCTTCATCACAGTCCTCAACGATCCGGTGTTCCGCCGGTCGCTGGGCAACTCAATCGGCTTCACGGTCATCTCACAGGCGTCCATGGTGGTGCTTGGGAACGTCCTCGCATTGGCCCTCATGAAGAACTTCCCCGGCAAGTGGTTCGTCCGTCTGCTGATTCTGCTGCCGTGGGCGACGCCGATCGCGATTGGCGCGATCGGGTGGCTGTGGATCTACGACTCGGTGTACAGCCCGATCGACTGGATCTTTCGGCAGGTCGGCCTGCTCGGTATACAAGGCGATCATGTCGGGCTGATCTCGCGCGCTCCGAATATGTACTGGCTCGGTCAATACGGGCCGTTCTCGGTCATTCTCGTGCAAATCTGGCGCATGCTGCCGATGTCGACCGTGATTCTGATGGCCGGCCTGTCGTCGATCCCGCAGGATGTCAAAGACGCGGCCGAGGTCGACGGGGTGGGGTTTTGGCGCACGTATTTCCAAGTCACCGTGCCGCTGATCCGCCCGATCATCCTCGTAGCGTTTCTGTTCGGCGTGATCTTCACGTTCACCGATATGACGATTATCCACGTGCTCACCCGTGGAGGCTCGGACAACAGCACACAAGTCCTGGCGAGCTACGCCTATTACAAAGGCATCGACGGCGGCAATCTATCGCAGGGGGCGGCGATCGCCGTTTTCATGCTGCCCGTGCTGCTGGGCTTGGCGATGATCCTGCTGCGCATCGCACGCCGGTCGGAGGTGCGCTAATGGCCGAAAAGACGGATACCAGAGTACATCGTCCGCACATCCCCTCGCCCGCGCGGCGGCGGGTCAACCGGCTCGGCCGGGGCGGGTTTCAGGCGGCGACGATCGCGTTCTTCACGATCTTCGCGGCATTCCCGTTCTACTGGATGCTGATCGCGACGTTCAAGACCAATCAAGACCTGTACCGGCCGCTCAACAACCCGTTCATCTTCAATCAGCCGCCAACCCTCGACAACCTCAAACTGCTATTCAACGAGACGAACTACACCGTGTGGATCGGCAACAGCATCTTCATCGGCATCGTCGTCGTCCTAATCACACTGCTGCTGGCCGTTCCGGCCGCGTATGCGCTGGCCCGCCTTTCCGGGCGCTTAGGCGAACAGCTCGGCATCTTGATGTTCATGGTGTATCTGATCCCGCCGACCCTGCTGTTCATCCCGATGTCGCGCGTGATCACCGTGCTTGGGCTGCGTGACTCGATCTGGTCGCTGATCCTCGTATATCCGACGTTCACCGTGCCGTTCTGTACATGGCTGCTGATGGGCTTTATGAAGTCGATCCCGGCCGACATCGAGGAGCAGGCGACCGTCGATGGCTACACACGGTTCGGCGCGGTCGTGCGCGTCATCATGCCGCTGGCGCTTCCGGGCCTGCTTACCGTCGTGGTGTTCTCGTTCACGCTGACCATGCACGAGTTCATCTACGCGCTGGCGTTCGTCAGCATCAGCGCGCAGAAGGTCATCAGTATCGGCGTGACCAGCGAGTTGATCCGCGGCGACGTGTATTTCTGGCAGTCGATCATGTCGGCCGGCATCATCGTTGCGATCCCGGTCGCGATCATCTACAACGTCTTCCTCGACCGGTTCGTGGCCGGGTTCACGCTCGGCGCCGTCAAGGGCTGATCGAGGCACAGCGCAGACCGCCGCCGGCCGCATGACTCGACCGCCGGCTTGGTACGGCGTGGTCAGTGCGCCGCGCACGCGGTTTGTCGCTACAATGGGCGCGCAGGCACAGGTTCCGCCTTGACGCGCGCATCTTGACGCGCTGGCCGGGCGGGCGTGCCGGCAGATTCCCCTGTGCATAAGGAGAGATCAAATGCCCAAGAAAGTTGGGATGATCGGGTGTGGCAATATCGCGCCGCAGTACGTCACCGGCTTGAGCATGTTCCCTGAGGATATCACGTTGGCCGCATGCGCAGACCTCGTCGCCGAGAAGGCGCAGGCGTTCGCGCAAGCCAATGGGATCGAGGCGTTGAGCGTTGACGACCTGCTGGTACGCGACGACATCGAGATCATCATCAATCTGACGACGCCCAACGTCCATCACGAGACATGCTTGCGCGTGCTCAATGCCGGAAAGCACGTCTACACCGAAAAGCCGCTCGCGCTCAAACGGGAGGACGGACGCTCAGTCGTGGACATCGCGGCGAGCAAGGGACTGCGCGTGGGATGCGCGCCGGACACGTTTCTCGGATCGGGCGGCCAGACCAGCCGCGCGGCGATTGACGAGGGCCGCATCGGACGCCCCGTCTCCGCGACGGCGTTTATGGCCGGTCACGGGCCGGAGGCGTGGCATCCGAACCCCGGCTTCTTCTATTTGGACGGTGGCGGGCCGATGCTCGACATGGGGCCGTACTACCTGACTGCGCTGGTCAACCTACTCGGCCCGATCAAGGGCATCGCGGCGTTTACGTCACGCGCCTTCGACGAGCGCGTCGCCAACCACGAAGCGATTCGCGGGCAGCGCCTTCCGGTCACGGTCAGCACACACTACGCCGGCACGATCGAGTTCGTGTCGGGGGCGATAGCGACCCTCATCACCAGCTTCGATACATGGCGGCATCACCTGCCGAATATCGAAATTCACGGAACCGAGGGCAGCATGTCGGTGCCTGATCCGAACACGTTCGGCGGAACAGTCTCGGTGTGGACGCCGCAGACACAGGCATGGGAGGCGGTTTCGCCCCGTCCGGGCGCGGAATACTTGCGCGGTGTCGGCGTCGCGGACATGGCGCGCAGCATCAACCGCGGCGAGCCGCATCGCGCGTCCGGCGCGTTAGGGCTGCACGTCTTAGACGCGATGCTGGCGTTCGACGAATCCTCGCGCGCGCGGCGCGTGATCGAACTGTCGACCACGGTGGATCGGCCGGCGGTGTGGGTGCCCTAGCCGGCTCACCGCAGGATCGCAAACATACAAGGAAAAACAGAGGTGAACCAAAACGCACTCATCATCTACGGCGGATGGGAGGGCCACGCCCCTGAGGAGACCTCGGCGCTGGCGGCGCGCCTGCTGACCGATGCGGGCGTACACGTCACGCGCTCGCCGTCGCTCGACAGCTTCCTCGACGCTGGCCTCATGGCGTCGCTCGATCTGATCGTACCGATGTATACCATGAGCACGATCACGCCTGAACAGGAGAAGGCGCTGCTAAGCGCGATCCGCGATGGCGGCGTCAACTGCGGCGGGTGGCACGGCGGGATGGCGGACGCGTTTCGCGGCAATCCGGACTATCAGTTCATGGTCGGAGGCCAGTGGGTCGCACATCCGGGCGGGATCATCGACTACCGCGTCAATATCACGGAAGCCCGACACCCGATCACGGCGGGGCTGCGCGACTTCGACATGCACTCCGAGCAGTATTACATGCACGTCGATCCATCCAACACCGTGCTGGCGACCACGACCTTCGGCGGTGAGCACGCGTACTGGATCGACGGCACGGTGATGCCGGTGGTATGGACGCGCCGGTTCGGCAAGGGCCGCGTCTTCTACACGTCGCTAGGGCACGTCATCGGTGATTTCGACGTGCCGGAAGCACGGGAAATCTTGCGGCGGGGCCTGTTGTGGGCGGCAGGTTGTCTGTAGTGGGGGTTCGTCTCAAAACCTCACCCCCAGCAGCGCACCGATGGGGGTGAGGTTCGTATTGCGACCGACGACGCGGCGTCACGCCCTCACGGCGCGACTTGGCGGCGGAACGATGAGAGCTGCTCGGCGCCGGTCTCGGTAATCACGACATTGTCTTCAATGCGCACACCGCCCAGTCCCGGCACATAGATCCCCGGCTCGACCGTGAACACGCTGCCGACCTTGAGCGGCGCATCGACGCCGGACGCGATCTGCGGCAGTTCGTGGACTTCCAGCCCCAGACCGTGTCCCGTGCGGTGGATGAAGTACTCGCCGTACCCCGCCGCCTCGATCACGTCGCGCGCGGCCTTGTCGACATCCCCGCAGCGCACGCCCGGCTTGCACGCCGCGACGCCGGCGCGATTGGCGGCGACGACTGTGTCGTGGATCTTCTGCATCTCGGCGCTCGGCGTGCCGAAAACGACCGTGCGCGTCAGGTCGGCCGGATAGCCGTTGTAGCGGCCGCCCCAGTCCACCAGCAAGAATTCGCCGGTCTGCAAGGCGCGGTCGGTCACGCCGCCGTGGGGCCGCGCCGAGTTCGGGCCGGTCTGCACCAGCGACTCGAAACTCAGTCCGTGGCAGCCGTGTTCGATCAGCAGCGAGTCCAGCTTGAGGCCGATCTGGCGCTCGGTCATCCCCGGCTTGACCCACGCCAGCAGCGCGTCGAATGCGGACTCGCTGCGCTTGCACGCTTCGCGCATAGCGGCCAGTTCGCCGGCGTCCTTCTGCTGGCGCAGCAGCAGCAGGTCAGCCCCGACCGGATGACGCCGGATCGTCGAACTGACCGCTTCAAAGCCCATCCACTCGAACAGGCGCATCGACTGATCGTCAACCGCGATGGTGGCATCGGCGAGGCCAAGCGTCCTGACGGCCGCCTCGAACGCGCCCTGATAGCCTTCGGTGTCCGTCCACGCGAACAACTGCGCTTCGAGGTCGGGGCGCGCATGCACCTGCGGGACTTCCAGCGCGGGGATAATCAACGAGAGCTGTTCCCCCTGCACCAGCGCGATGATCGGCCGCTCGCTGGTGTGGAGATTGAGACCGGTGAAATACTTGAGGTTAGCGCCCGGCACAAGGGCGATGGCGTCGGCGTTTTGCACCGATTGGGCGAGCTTGGCACGACGAGCGGCGTAGTCCATTCGAGTATCCTTTGGGAAGCAGGCTGTCCGTAGGCGAATTATACCAGCGCACCTATAATGCCCGGACACCATTGGATACATTTCACGTTGGTGGCGGTCGGTGACAACGCGCCGCAGTCCGGGACATCGCGGGATGTCCGCAGACGAACTGCGCTGCCCCCGTCGCCCTTTGACGATTGGCGGGCGGAGGCTGATGCGTCGTATCATTCTTCTTGGCGTAATTCTCATGGCGCTGGCCGCCGGCTTGATGCTCGATCTGCGCGCGCGGGGATTGGCGTGGCGCTTCTTCTGGTCGCAGACCGGCGAGGAGGAGCCGCTGGCCCAAATTCGCGGCATGATCGAGTGGGCCGGCAACCTGATCCGCGCTCAGCCCCGCAATGATCCGCTCGTGCCGGTTCAACATACCGGCGAGAATCCGTTCGGCATGAATACGTTCCTCCAGTTAGAGCCTGACCCGGCCAAGATCGAGCAGCAGCTCGCGCAGATCAGCGCGGCGGGGTTCGCGTGGATCCGGCAGGAATTCACATGGGAGGACATCGAGATTCACGGGCGCGGCGACTTTGAGGATCGCCGCAACGTGGACGCAATCGGCGTGGTCGACGCATGGGCCAAGTACGATCGTATCGTGGACTTGGCCGAGCAGTACGGCCTACAGATTCAGGCGCGCATCAGCAATCCGCCGCAGTGGGCGCAGCCCTCGCCCGACGCCGGCGACATGGCCCCACCCGCGCTGATCGAAGATTACGTCAATTTCGCGCGCACGCTGGCCGAGCGATATCGCGGCCGTATCCGCTACTATCAGGTGTGGAACGAGCCGAATATCTATCCCGAATGGGGTGAGGCGGACGTCGATCCCGAGGCGTATACCGAGCTGTTGTGCGCCGCGCATGACGCGCTCAAGGCGGTCGATCCGGAGATCGTCGTCATCAGTGGGGCGTTAGCGCCGACCGTCGAACTCAGCGGGCGCAACCTGAACGACTTCGTGTTCTTCGAGCGGATGTACGCGGCTGGCGCGGGCGCGTGTTTCGACGTGCTGTCGATGCAGGGCTACGGCCTCAACAGCGGGCCGACCGACCGCCGCATGCGTCCGGTGACGGTCAACGTCGGCCGCAGCCAGTACATCCGCGAGCTGATGGTCGCGCATGGCGACGCGCATAAGCCGATCTGGCTGAGCGAGGCGGCATGGAACGCCGTGCCGGATGAGGAGGCCGACCCGCGCCCCATCGACGCGCGCTACAACTTTGGGCAGGTCACGCTGGAGCAGCAGGCGCGCTACATGCCGCTGTTCTACGAGCGCATCCAAGCCGAGTGGCCGTGGGTGGGCGTGGTCAACTACTGGTTCTTCACCCTGCCGGACGACCGCCGCAGTGACGAGAGCTTTTACTACTTTCGCATGGCCGAACCCGATTACAGCGACGAAAAGCCGTCGTATACCACGCTGCCGGTGTACGACGCCATGCGCGAGTACATCACCGGAGGCGATCATCCGCTGCGGATCGGCGTGCATCAGGCGAACGACCACTGGTTGATCGAGGCAGACGGTGATGTCGTCGAGGCCAGCGGTGCGCAGTTTGGACGGGCGCTGGCCGGCGGGCGCACCGTGTTCACCGCCGAAGGGACGCAGGTAATGCTGCGCTGGCAGGGCGACGCGCTGACCGTGACGGTCAACGGGGCGGCCACGGCGTACACGGGCGGTGGCGCGGCGTGGGTCGAGACGCTAATCGCATCCGCGCCGTTCGGCGGCCGGTTCGACGTGGCTGTCGAGGGCGGCGCGGCTCTGCTCGACACCGTTATCGTGCGTGACGACCGCGCTATCGCCGTGGGCGCGGCCGCTGCCGGCGTGATCGGGATGGCCTGCGTGGCTGGGATCGCGGTGTTCATCCGCCGGCGACGGCGGGCGCTCCGGTGACGCGTATCGCGTCACACGCACGATCTTCGCAATTCACCGGCCATCCTGTACACTCACGACGTGGTTATCGGGTGGCCGGATTGTTCTCCCACGCATGAAGAAGGCACTGCTGCTCATCGGCTTTTGGGTCGTCGTGACCCCTCTGCTGCTCGAACTCGTCGTCCGGGTGGCGACGCCGATCCTGCCGCCCACGCTCCAGCTTGCGGCGCTGCGCGTGATCGAAGGCGAGTCGACCGACATCAACCGGCTCGGCCTGATGACGATGGACATCGACCACGGCTTTATGATGAAGCCCAACATCAAGGACGCGCTGTACGGCCCCGGCGAGGGCGTCGCGTTTCACGTCGATACGGTGCAGATTCAAGGCTCACGCATGGGCTTTCGCTCCGCGCCATTCACGCTGGGCGACCGCGTCGACACCGCCGTCGTCGGTGACAGCTTCAGCTTCTGCTTCACCGAATATGCCGACTGTTGGGTGACACGATTCGCGCAGTCGACCGGCCTGCATGTGATGAACCTCGCGCAGGGATCGACCGGCAGCGTCAGCCATTGGCGTTTCGTCGACACCTTCGGCCGCACGTTCGAGCCACCGCTGGTGATCTGGCAGTTCTTCGTCAACGACTTCAACGAGGATTATCAACTCGCCCTGCTGCGCGGGGAGATCGACAAACTGGGCGATACGGTCGTGCCGGATTATCCCGACGAGGGCGGCCCGATCCTCAGCTGGCTGCGGCACAACAGCGCGGCATGGGTGGTGGCGGAGACGGCGCTGGCCGGTGAAGGCGCGTATATCAGCGACTTCGAGCGGTATCACTTCAGCCGGCCTTATACGGTCGAATACAACGGCCATCGGCTCAACTTCGGCCAGCGTTACGAGCAGATCGCGTCCAATCTGGACGATCCACGTGTGGCCGCCGGCGTGCCGATGACCCGTGACGCGCTCAAACAGGCGCGGGACGCCGTCACAGGGTGGGGCGGCGCGCTGGCCGTCTTTTTGATCCCGACGCGCGAGGAAGTCTACAGCGACTTGACCGCGCCGATCATCGGTGAGGACGTGATCGATCTGCTGGGCGGGCCGCGCCGTAAGATGCTCGACTTGTGCGACGACCTCGGCCTGACCTGCCTCGATCTGCTGCCGATTTTGCAGAAGTACGCGCGCGACGGTGAACACCTGTATTACACCGACGACATGCACCTCAATCCGCGCGGCAACGCCGTCGTCGCCGCCGAGGTCGAGGCGTGGTTGGCCGGACTCTCTTTACTTCCGGACGGGGACGCCCCCGCACCTACCGACGGGAGCTGACAATGCCCAAGACTCTCTTTGAACTGCTCGAAGCCCTGCCCGACGCGGACGTGATCGCCACCACCGCCGACGCGCTGATCCATGCGCCGGTGGTCGAGTCGGCCGACGAGGTGCAGCCATACGGCGTGTTTGTCGCGCGGAAGGGCCGCACGGTTGACGGACATCAGTTCATCGCCAAGGCGATCGAGCGCGGCGCGGCAGCGATCATCGGCGAGCAGCCGATCGACGGCCTGTCCGTCCCGTACGCGCAGGTGCGCAGCTCAAGGGCGGCGCTCGGACTGCTGGCGGCGGCGTTCTACGACTTCCCATCGCGCCAGTTGGTCGTCATCGGCGTGACGGGCACCGACGGCAAAACGACCACCAGCACCATGATCCACAGCATCCTCAAGCTGGCGACCGGCGGGACGACCGGCTATATCAGCACGATCGCCGCGGACATCGGCGGGCATGAGCTGGACACCGGCTTTCACGTCACCACGCCCAACGCGCCGGACGTGCAGCGGTATCTGGCGCAGATGGTCGAAAACGGGCTGACTCACTGCGTGCTTGAGATGACCTCGCACGGGCTGGCTGAGGGACGGCTTATCGGCGTGGACATCGACGCCGCGGTCGTTACCAACATCACCCACGAACACCTCGACTATCACGGCAGTTGGGACGCGTATCGGGACGCCAAAGCGACGATGTTCCACATGCTGTCGACATCTCAGCGCAAATCCGGCGTGCGTGTCCATCGTGCGCTGGAGGCCCGCGTGACCGAGCAGACTGTGCCGAAGATCGCCGTCATCAACGTGGACGACAAGGGCGCGCGCACCCTGCTCGACATCCCTGCCGACGCCCGCGTGACTTACGGCATCGAAAACGAGGCCGACTGTCGGGCGGAGAACGTCGTGCTCGGGCCGGGTGGCGCGGAGTTCGAGGTCGGCGCGGCGAAGTTCAAGCTGCCGCTGTTCGGGGCGTTCAACGTGTACAACGCGCTTGCCGCCATCGGCGTGACGCGCGCGCTGGGCGCCAACTATCAGAGCATCTACGACGGGCTGGCGGCCGTGACCGCCGTCTCTGGCCGCATGCAGTTGATCGACGAGGGCCAGCCGTTCACGGCGATGGTCGACTTCGCCCACACGCCCAACGCGCTCGAAAAGGCGCTGCAAGCCGGCCGCACCGTGATCGGCGAGAACGGCCGGCTGATCGTCGTGTTCGGCAGCGCCGGCCTGCGTGACGTGCAGAAACGGCGCATGATGGCCGAGACCGCTGCGCGCATGGCCGACATCACCGTGCTGACCGCGGAAGACCCGCGCACCGAATCCCTCGACGCGATCCTCGACATGATGGCGGATGGCTGCCGGTCGCAAGGCGGCGTGGAGGGCGAGACGTTCTTCCGCGTGCCTGACCGCGGCGAGGCGATCTACCGCGCTTGCCAGATGGCCCGCCCCGGCGATATCGTGATGGCGTGCGGCAAGGGCCACGAGCAGTCGATGTGCTTCGGGACAATCGAGTATCCGTGGGACGACCGCGACGCGCTGCGGGCCGCCCTACGCGGCGAACCGCTCAAGACGCTGCCGACCGCCCGTACATAACCGCGCGGGACGATTGACGGCGGCTAACCTTCGCCCTGCGGCAGCGGCGGGATTGCACGCGGTTCTGAATCTGCGGACGGCGGTCGGTTTCGGAAGGCGGGACGGGGCGCTCGATACGGGGAAGCGTGCGCCAAGCGCGCAGCGATCTCCACCACACGCATCGCGACAAGCACAAATCCGGCGAGGATCATCAAGCCGATCAGCCCGTACACGATAAACCCGAGGCGATCCGGCGCGCTGAGCATCCGGTTGATCATCCCCGCCAGCCAGAACACACCGCCGAACAGTGTGATCCCGCGCACGGCCAGCGCCACCGGCAGCATCACGGGACGCCACTGCGGGATCAGCGTCGAAGCAATCGCGGCCGCAACCGACAGCACGGTGTCCATCACCGTCCACAACACGACCCACAGCGTCAGGAACAGCGCGTCGAACGGCGTGAACTGCGAACCGACGTACAAATCGCGGATGAGGTCAACGGCCAGCATCAGCAAGCCGACGCGCAGGATCGTTACGATGGCGGTATCGCGGCGCAGCACCCACAGCGACGCGGCGACCTTACCCAACGCGATCGCCCGTGCGTTCTGCTGGGTCAGCACCAGAATGTCCCACGTCCTGTTGCGCTGCTCGCGCTGCACGCTCATCACGGCGAGGCCGCTCGATACCAGCGCGACGACGAGATAATGCGCCAGATTCATCGTAATCAGCGAGACCGCGCCGACGGTATAGAACACCTCGCTCATGCTATCAATGTCGGAGAACAGGGGGATCGGCGGCAGGCGCGCGCCCAGCACGCCAACCAGTACAGTGAACGCGCCCGACGCGATCAGCGCGGGAACCAGCAGCACCAGCGCCACTACAATCCAAAGCGTCGGGCTGCGGTTGGTGCGCAGCACGTAGTCTTGATGTCGTACTTCCGCACGATAGATCGGGTTCACGAGATCAGGCCGATTTCCTTCGCCTGATCCCAGTCCAGCTTGCCTTTTCCGGCCTGAGTCGACTTGGTCAAGTCCTCAAGCACGTCGAGGTCAAAGAGGTGCTCGGCGTCGCCATCGAGCGCGACATCATCGCCGAACAGCGCGTCGAGGTCGAGGTTCTCAATCGGTTCGAGCGTGAGTTCCGGCTCAGGAACGTACTCCGGCGTCGTCTCGATGAATTCGGCCTTCGCCAGCGGCACTTCAAGCGTCGAGTCGCTGCGCTCAAGCCGGACGGCCCTCATGCGCGCGGTCGAACGCACCGGCTCCGGTTCCTGCGCGGTGGGCTGCCAGATGAACGCATCCGCGCCGATTCGGGCGATAATATCTTCGGCGCCGCGCCGGCCAAACCGGTTCACTGCGCCGAACTGGCGCGCGCCGTTCGACCCGCCGTACAGCACGCACAGAAAATGATGCAGCCCGATCGACAGCACAAAGACTGCGTACGATTCGCCGTCATAGAACTGCACGGTCGAAATCTGCCCGCCGACAACGTCCCGAACGTCACGGCCAGCCTTCATGGTAGGCGCAAGCATCCCCACCAGACGGTCTACGTCCAGCGAGCCAAACGCCCCTTTCGACACCACCAGATGGCCGGTGCGGGTCGCCAGCAGAAGCCCCAGCGCGCCGAGGTCGATCTGAAGCTGATCAAGCACGCTGTCAAGCGCGACCGGATCAATGTGCGGGATATATGAGTTATCGGGTTCGGCCAGAAGGGGAATGGCGGCGGTACGGCGGACGGCATCGCGGATGCTGCGGTGATGGATCGCCGCATCGACGGCGCGCACGAACGAGATGGCGCTGCCGCGGCTGATCGCCACGACCGAATCGTGCGGCGTGTCCACGTCGTCTTCGGTGATCAGCACGACCGCGATGTCATCGTTGTGGTCGGCCACCTGCGCGGCGATCTCGCTGCCGGACTGCGCGTCGAGTTCCTCTGCGACCACAAACAGCGTGGCCCCACGGTCAATCTCACGCATCGCAGCGTCAACCGTCGGCGCATCGACCTGAACTGGCACGAGATCCAGTAGTTCCAATGCGCTGCGAACCATCCGGCCTGCGGCTCCTGACGGATCCAACGTGATGATGCGTGCGTCAGCCATAGTGTCAACCCTCACGCTGTAAACATGGCGTATGTCGCCCTTATTGCTGCGGACTCACATTATACTCGACCATTGTACGCCAAACCGTGAAGCTCTAGCGTTACATTCTCTAGGCAATACTTCCTAGCGTTTGTATACTTCTGGAGTTTTCTGGAGATTTTGTTAGGTTCGAGACAGGCAGGAGTCCTCACCTATGCGTGCCGTCAGGCAATCCCCCGTCCTACAAGTCGAAGTCGCTCGTACCCCGCTTCCCCGCCGGCTGCTCATTTTGACCGCCGTCACGGCCATCGCGCTGGTGGTCGGGTTGATCCTCGCGCTGTTCATCGTCAGCCCTGACGCCGATCAGGGTGACGTCCAGCGTTTGTTCTACATCCACATGCCGTCCTTCTTCGGCGCGTTCGTCGCATTCAGCGCCGCGGTCGTCGGCGGAATCGGCTACTTGCGCACCCGTAACGTCAAGTGGGACACGCTCGCGCTGAGCGGCATCGAGGTCGGCCTCGCGTTCTCCGTCGTAACGCTGGCGACCGGCTCGATCTGGGCGCGCCCGATCTGGAACACATGGTGGACGTGGGATCCGCGCCTGACATCCGCCGCGATCATGGCGCTGACCTACGCGGCGTATCTGATGCTGCGCGGGGCGATCGAGAACCCCGATCAGCGCCGGCGGTTCGCCGCGGTGTACGGCATCATCGCGTTCGTCACCGTGATCTACACGCTGGTCATCATCCGCATCCGGCCAGACACCATTCATCCGGTGGTGATCGGCGCCAGCCCGCAGAACGCCGAAGGCACGTTCGAGGCCACCGTCGGCACGGCGGTCGCGCTGGTTCCCAACCTGATTATCTGGGGCGTGCTGCTGCCGTGGACGTTGATCTGGCATCGCATCCGCCTTCAAAACCTGCTCGAACGCGTCGCCCGCCGCCGCGCCGAACGCGACTAACCGGAGGATTTATACATGCCGCAAACTGCCGAATATCTGTACTTGGGCGTGGCCGTCGTCGCGCTCGTCATGGGCGGCCTCGTCGTCAGTATTTGGACACGGCTGCGCAGCGCCGAACACGCCCTGCACGAGCTGAACGCCGACCAGTAGCCAGCCCGCCGCACGCTACGCAAACGAAAAGGCGCCCCATAACCGGAGCGCCTTTTTCGATCTCACGTCCTCGTGCATCCGCAGACCCGTCGAGAGCGCCGGCTGATTCTCAGCGTCCTGCGCTCGGCGCGTTCTATCGCACTTCTAAGCGAACACGTTGGTCACTGCGCCGTCATCAGCTTGCAGCGCGGTGTTGGCGTACTTGCGCATCACGCCGCTGGCGTAGTGCGGTTTGGGCGCAACCCATGCCGCGCGCCGCGCTTCGAGTTCTTCCTCGCTGAGCAGCACGTTGAGGCTTCGGGTGGCGATATCGCACTCGATGATGTCGCCCTCGCGCAGCAGGCCAATCGGCCCGCCGATCATCGCCTCCGGCGCGACATGGCCGATGCACATGCCTTTCGTCGCCCCGCTAAAGCGCCCGTCAGTGATGAGCAGCACGTCACGGCCGAGGTTCTGGCCGGTCAGCGCCGCGGTCACGCCAAGCATCTCGCGCATGCCGGGGCCACCGACAGGCCCTTCATAGCGGATGATCACGACATCCCCCGCGACGATCCGGCCGTGCTGTACGGCGTCCATCGCGTCCTCTTCGCGGTCGAACACGCGCGCGGGCCCCTTGTGATACGTCGGCTCGTCCCCCTTGCGCTTGATCACTGCGCCGCGCGGCGCGAGGTTGCCCTTGAGCACGACCAACCCGCCGCTGTCGTTGATCGGCGCGTCAAGCGGGGCGATCACGCGCTGACCGGGGGTTTCGCGCGCGGCCGCGGCCTCCTCCGTCAGCGTGCGGCCGGTCACGGTCATCACATCGCCGTGTAGGTATCCGCCCTCCAGCATACGCCGCGCGAACAAGCGGATCCCGCCGGCCTCGTGCAGATCGACCGCGGTGTATTTGCCGGTCGGTTTCATATCGACCAGCAGCGGTACGTGACTGCTGATGTTCTCGATGTCGTCGAGCGTGAAGGGAATGCCGGCTTCGCGGGCGAAGGCGAGTGTGTGCAGGATGGCGTTGGTGCTGCCGCCGCTTCCGGCCGCGCCGACAATCGCGTTTTCGAGGCTCTTGCGCGTGATGAATTTCGACGGCCGCCAGTCACGCTCGATCAGGTCGAGGATCAGCTCGCCGACCCGCGCCGCCGCGCCCTTCTTCTCCTCGGACACGGTGACTTTGTCCGCGCCCACGGCCGGCACGTCGTTGACGCCCATCGGCGAGATACCCATGAGTTCAGCGACCATCGACATCGTGTTGGCAGTGAACTGTCCGCCGCATGCCCCCGGCCCCGGACAGGCTTCATTTTCGATAGCGGCGAATTCCTCACGGCTGATACGGTCAGCGGCATACGCGCCAATCGCCTCGAACACGTCTTGAACGGTCAGGTCGCGGCCGTTGTAGTGGCCGGGGGCGATGCTGCCGCCGTAGATCATCACGCTCGGCAGATCAAGCCGCAGCAGCGCCATGATCGTGCCGGGAATGGTCTTGTCGCACGACGAGATCGCGATCACGCCGTCGAAGTAGTTGGCGCGTGTCACCAGCTCGATGCTGTCGGCCACCATTTCGCGGCTGATCAGGCTGGCCTTCATGCCTTCAGTACCCATCGTGATGCCGTCGCTGATGCTGATGGTGTTGAACTCCAACGGCGTACCGCCCGCCCTGCGAATGCTCTCTTTGATGGAACTGCTGAGGATGCGCAGGTGGTTGTGGTTGCAAGGGCCGATCTCCGTCCATGTGTTGGCGATGGCGATCAACGGCTTCTTGAGGTCGTCATCGGTCAGGCCGATGGCCTTGAGCATCGCGCGCGCGCCAGCGCGGTTGTCGCCTTCGACGAGCGTCCGGCTGCGGGCATTCAGTTGGGTTGTTACGTCTGAATTGGTCATAAGGTGGATTCCCAAGTGCTGATGTGCGCGTACCAGTATAGCGCGGCCAACCGCCTAAGGCGTTAGAACCACCCAGCGGTATCCGGCGCCGTCTGGCACAACAAAGCCAACACCGGGAAACGCGAAGTGATACCCGAATACGCGCCGGTTCTCCGTGACCGCTTTTTCAAGCAGCGCGCGCCGTGTCGCAGACGCCGCCGCCGGGTCGGCATCGAGACGAAACGCCCAGTCCAGCCGTGTTAGCGAGACCACGTTGTTGTTGGCCGCGTCCATCAGCATCAGCAGCGACTCGCCGTCGTTCTCAAGCAAGAACGCCGTGTGGCCCGGCGTGTGGCCGAACGCCGGTATCGCCGTGATCCCCGGCAGCCATTCGCCGCTGTCCGGCATGACCCGCAGGAGGTCGGCCTGCGCATACGGCATCAGCCGGGAGAGCGCCGCGGCCTGCACGTCGAACTCGGTTTGGCCGATCATCACGGCGGCGTTCGGAAAGGCGGCGGTTACGTCGTCCGACAGCCCGCCGACGTGATCCATGTGGCTGTGCGAGATCAGAATATCGGTAACGCTTGCCGGGTTGACTTCGAGCAGTCTAAGCGTCGGCAGCAGACGGGCCTCGTCACCGCCGACGCCGGTGTCGATCAAGACTCTGCGCTCGCCGGTCTCGATGAACACGATATTGATAGCCCACTTGAAGACAGCGCGATTCAAGCCGTTGGCCGTCAACACGGCGTCCAGCGCCTCAGCCGTGGCGTTCGCCGCAAAATTCGCCGGATCCCCTTGCGTATACTGATCTTGAATGATGGTCAGCGCCCAGCTGCCCAGCGCCATTTTGTAGAACGATCCTGTCACGTCACATTCCTCCCCGGGGTTGTGTGGGCAGGACTATACCATACTCGTCCACCCCGGCCGTCTCATAAACGAGGTCAGGCTCGACAGATTAAGCGGCTGTCCCGGCCCGCGCTCGCACGCGTGGAATCACGACACCATACGTTCACAACGTCCGCCGCTTGCTCTACGCCAATCGACCGCGCCCTAGCCCGGTTCCCGGCCCACTCGTATACTGTCCTGCGGCTTGACCACTAGAGGGACGTCCTCGCTTATGACCCGATTCTTCCGCATCGCGCCGCTTGTATTGGCCGGATTCGCCATCAGCGTGTTGATGAGCGCGCCGACGGAGGCGCAGCTTTTCAACACCAACACGCCTAATCCGGAACCGATCCTGTTCATCACGAACACCCCGCCGGGGCCGACGCGCACGCCGACTCCGCTGCCGACGGAAACGTTCACGCCGACCAGCACGCCTACGACCACCCCGACGCCGACACCGACGCCCATCGGCCCGTTCTCGTACCCGGAGGGCATCAACCCGCTGACCGGGCAGCTGTATCCGAACGAGGAAGCGCGCAATCGGCGCAACCTGATCGTCAAGATCAGCAATTTCCCGCCCATCGTGCGCCCGCAGACCAACGTCAACATGGCCGACGTAGTGTATGAGGTCGAGGCGGAAGGGGGCGTGACGCGCTTTGCGGCCATCTACCGCAGCCAGCTTCCCGATCTGGTCGGGTCAGTGCGCTCGGCGCGCCTGCTCGATCTCGAACTGGTGCCGATGTATCAAGCCCTGTTGGCGTACTCCGGTACCTCCGAGCCGATCCAGCGGCTGATCCTGTCGTCGCCGTATGTCTATCAAACGTTCTCGCCGCTCAAGGGCGACAACGAGGACGCCGGGTTCATTCGCATCCCGCAGGAAGGCAAGGCGTTCGAGCATACGCTGTTCCTTGAGCCGGCCAAGCTGATGGAGAAGGCGACCAAACGCGGCGTCAATACGCCCTACCGTGCGTTCGGCTTTGCGTTCAGCGACATTATCGACGCGGGCGGCCAGCCGGCGCTCGACATCCAAGTCGACTGGTACGGCCAGATCGACGCCCGCTGGCAGTACGACCCGGCGACGGGCCGCTACGTGCGCTTCACCGACGGCGTGCCGCACACCGACGCCGCCACCGGCGAGCAGCTGTGGGCCGACAACCTCGTCGTCGTCGAGGCGCCGCACAACCGCCGCCCTGACCTGTTCCCGGAAGGGTCGAACTACGAGTCGCTGGAGATCGCGCTGTGGGATCAGGGCCGCGCATTCGTGATCCGTGACGGCCAGTACTTTCAGGGCTTCTGGCGCCGCCGTGACCGCGAACCCGGCAGCGCGCTCCAGTTGATCTACGGCGACAACACGCCGATCATGCTCAAGCCCGGACGCACATGGGTGAGCGTCGTGCGGTTCCTCGGCGACTCGGTCATCACCGACCAGTACGCCGATATGGCCGCGACCGCCACACAGGTCGCCTCGCAGGAGACGCCCACGCCCGACCCGGCCGCGAACACCGGCGACTAAGCGAGGCGCCGCAAGCTCAGCGGAACGCTACGAACGAACAGCGCGCCGGCGGCACGATCCCCGGCGCGTTTGTGTATGCCGCCGCGAAACAAACGGCGATCTGTCGACTCTCCGAAATACCGCTGTACACCGTGCCAAACCGGCCGCGTCCGGACAAGCTCAGCCTCAAGCTGCGTGTTCCGCGCGTCTAACGCCGGTCGGTCGGGTTATAATGGGTGGATGGTTGACGTACTGATCGTACACTTATGAGTCAGCGCGAAATCGAAACCCATGCAGTCGGATTGATCGATCTCCCCGTCGTACGGCGGTTGATCGAGTCGTGCGTGTGCTTGGATAACGAGGCCCACTTCACCACCGAGGTCGGCAGCAGCAGCCTGACGGGAATACTGCTGCCGTCGCGCGGCGTCTCGACATTGATCGCGCGCGGGCCACAGGCTCCGGTCATCGGCCAAATCAAAGTGCGCGACGACGAGCCGAACGCGCACGTCATCTACGTCGCGCCGGAGCCTGAACCTGCGGTCGACGATACGGCGTGGCTGCACGTATTGGACGCCTTAACCCGCGAGGCCGGCAAAATGCGCGCGCATACGCTGGTCGCGGAAGTCGCCGAAGATAGCGCGATGTTCGAAGTGCTGCGCACGGCAGGGTTTTCGGTCTACACCCGTCAGCAGCTGTGGCAGCGCCGCGGCATGTACGCGCCGATGCCGAGCCGTTTCCAACTGACCGAAGAGACGCAGAATGACATCATCGGCGTGCAGGGGTTGATCGCACAGTGCGTGCCGCCGCTGCTGCAGCCCGTTGCCATGCCGCCCAGCGATATGCCGCGTTTGGTGTATCACAAGGACGGGTGCGTTGCGGGTTACGTGGCGTATTCCACCGGACGGCGCGGAATCTATGTCTTGAGCTATCTGCACCCCGACACCCTGCCGGACGCTGCCCATATCCTCGACGCCGCGCTGCAGATGATCGGCCCGGCCGTCAAGACGCCGATCACGTTCTGCGTGCGGCGCTATCAGGACTGGATGGGCGGCGCGATGGAACGACTGGGCTTCGTGCCGGGGGAACAGCAGGCGTTGATGGTCAAGCATCTCACGGCCGGCGTGCGCACTGCCCCGTTCGAGGCGCTGGTGGAGAAGCTGGATCGCGTCAAGGCGCGGCCCAACCACAGCCATCAGGCCCGGCTGTGACCGCCCTACGGCTTCCGGGTGAGGTTTCCCCAATGGTTGACGTAAACCGATACTACGCTAGACTCTAGATAGCGTAATAACACTGCTATACTGATTATGCTGGGTTGCGCTGCTGCTGGACCAGCAGTGCATCGCACTGGGCCGAAAACGGGTGGGCTCATATCCCGGAGTGCAGAACCCTACATGGAAAAACGGATAACCGACAATATCGAAGAACTCAAGCGTGTTCTCCCCGACCGGATCAATACTGCGCTCGACAACTTAGGCAACACGGACAGCCTCCTTGAGGTTGTGCTCGACCTCGGACGTGCGCCGACAGCACGGTTCACCGATCGCGAAGTTGTCCTCTCAGACGAAGAGATCACCCACGACGAACTCGACTCGATCGTGCAGAACATCGGGCAGTTCGACGCGGACAACCGCGCCGGTATGGAGCGCACGCTGCACCGCATCTCTGCGATCCGCAACCGCAAGGGGCAGATCGTCGGCTTGACGTGCCGCGTCGGGCGTGCGGTGTATGGAACCATCGACATCGTGCACGATCTCATTGTGACCGGCAAGAGCATCCTGCTGCTCGGGCCGCCGGGCGTCGGCAAGACGACCCTGCTGCGCGAAGCAGCGCGTGTGCTGGCCGAGACGAAGCGCGTCGTCATCGTCGATACCTCCAACGAGATCGGCGGCGATGGCGACGTGCCGCACCCGGCCGTCGGACGCGCGCGCCGCATGCAGGTCAGCCGTCCGGAGCGCCAACACGAGGTGATGATCGAAGCGGTCGAGAACCATAACCCGGAAGTGATCGTCATCGACGAGATCGGCCGTGAGCTGGAGGCGATGGCCGCGCGCACGATTGCCGAGCGCGGCGTGCAGTTGATCGGCACGGCGCACGGCAACGCGCTGGACAACCTGATGCTCAATCCGACGCTGTCCGACCTCGTCGGCGGCATCGAGTCGGTCACACTGTCTGACGATGAAGCGCGCCGCCGCGGCACCCAGAAGACCGTGCTGGAACGCCGTGCCCCGCCGACCTTCGAGGTGCTGGTCGAGATCAAGACCCGCGACGAGATGGTCGTGCATGAGGATGTCGCTACGGCAGTCGACACGATCCTGCGCGGGCGCGCGCCGCAGATTCAAGTGCGCACGCGGCTTGCGGACGGCACGATGGACATCGCCGTTAAGCAGATGCCGATGGACGAACGGAATCAGGCGCAGGGGTTCGGGCGCAGCAACGGCCGGCACGGGCCGGAGGCCGACGCGCCGCCGGTTTCTCGTCGCGGCACACGGTCGGCGATGGAACATCAACGCCCGGCGGCCGCCATGGTCGAGGCGCCGCCTGTGCTGCAGCGGCCGGTCAGCGGCGGCCTGCGCGGCGAGCCGAAGGCTATGAAGATCCACGCCTACGGCGTCGCGCGCAACCGGCTGATGCAAGCCGCCAAGCGCCTGCACGTCTCGCTCGAAGTAACCGACGAAGTCGGGCGTGCTGACGCCGTGATGACGCTCAAGACGCTTTACCGGCGGCGGCCTAAGCTGATCGTGGACGCCGAACGACGCGGGATGCCGATCTACGTGCTGCGGGCCAACACCGTCAGCCAGATCGAGGACACGCTGATTGACATGTTCGGGCTTGAGGTGTCCGCGGCCGACCCTTTTGGGATCGCCCTGCAGGAGGCTGAGTCGGCGATCTTTCAGGTGCGCGCCGGCGCGCCATTCGTCGATCTTTCTCCGCAGGGCGCGGTCGTCAGACGCCACCAGCATCAACTGGCGCGCAAGGCCGAGCTGGAATCACGCAGCTTCGGTGAAGAGCCGAACCGGCATGTGCGCATCATCCGTGGCTAACGCCCGAATTTTGTAATGAACTAGGGACACGCGCTGTGTCCCTTTTTCGTTTCACCGTCCGGAGGTCAGCGCCGTTCGTTCGGCAGTTCGCGGATGCGCAGGAAGATCTCGACGCCGACGAACGCCAGCGCGAGCAGGATAATGATCGACATATTGAGCACGCGCGGAATCTGAAGCCACGCGCAGATCGTGGCATACACGCCGAACCACACGCTCTGGCGCAGGATGACGCCGCTGGGTGGCAGATCGCGCGTCATCGGCGTCAGGCGCACGTTGACATACCGGACAAACGGCAGCACCGTACAGCTCACCGCGACACTGAGCAGCGCGAAGAACAGCCATAACTGCCCACCGATCCGCGGCGGCTGAGTCAGAATCAGCGCGGCTAGCCCGGCCCACGCCAGCAGTCCGAGGATGAGCGCCGTCACCAACATACCGAGATGATCGGGCGGAATCCGTTCGGTCAAAGATGGCTCGGAAGGCAGTCGGCTCATGACACGGAGTATAGCATCTCATCATGGGGTAATCAGTGGCTGGCATGAGCTTGCCAGCGTACCTAATCTAACATATCCTGCAAAGCAGCACTCATTATCTTCGCGTCACACTACAGGAGAAACATCATCATGGCGTTGAAGCGAATCACTGTGCTTTTGCTTGTAATGCTCGTTGGCATGGCCGTCTCGGCACAGGAACTCACCGAGACGTTCACAACATCGGATGGATCGCTCACGTTCAGTTATCCCGCCGGTTTCCAAGTCCAAGAGATGATGCCCGGCGTGGCTGGCGTGGCTGACGCCGACGAGACGGTCGCCGTCTTCATGTTCAACGGGCTGATGTTTAGCGATTTCGACCTGACGGGCACGATTGATCCCCTTGAACTATTCACAAGCATCGGACTAAGCAGCGAAGAAATCGGCGAACCGGAGCCGATCACACTGAACATCGGCAGCGGCACCCTCACCAGCGTTGTGATGGAGGATATTGGCAACGGGCTGGTCGCGATCATCGAGACCGAAGCTGGCCCATTGATCGGTTTGATTGCGGAGAGGTCGGGTGAGGTCTCGGCGGAGAATCGGGAACTGGGACTCGCGATTCTCGATACGGTAGTCATGTCTGAGCCGGTTGTTGTAACTCCTGAAGCTCCTGAAACCGACGAATGTGCCATCCCCGTCGCGGATATGCCGGAAGGCATCGTGCAGTTTTGCGGCGGTGTCGAGTTGACGCTGCCGGAAGGCTGGTTCGCGTCCAGCGGCTATGAGACCGTCACCAACTTCGCCGGCATTCAGACTGAGGATTTCTCGGTCAGCGCGACGATCGGCGTTGACGAAGTCACGGAATACTACAATCCTGAGACCTACTTTACGGATGTCGTATCGTACCTAGCCGAAGCAGCCGGCCACGAGGATTATGATCCGGCCGAGCATGTCGTCACGCTCGTGGACGACGACACGCGCACCATTCAGGTCTACGACCCGACTCAGTACGTCGAACTGGAAGAGGGCGCCGTCGCGCAGGTCGTCGGCGTGGTCACGCTCAATCGCGATCTGTTCGTTATCGTCACCTTCACATGGGTGCCGTCTTCTGTCGAGATGGACGTTCAGCCCATCATCGACCAAGTCCTACAGTCGGTCACGCTTAACGACACTTATACCGGTGAGCCGGCGTATATCGTCGTGGATGGCGAAATGGTGTTCGTCTACGATCTGACATGGACGGACAGCACGTATCTCTTCGCGTTTTCAGAACAGACCTCGTATATCGTGAACTGCCCGGCCGAGGGCGTCGACCTGTCGTCCGGCACAGTGTGGGGCACGGACATCTATACCGACGACTCCGCGGTTTGCGTGGCGGCCGTTCATGCCGGTGCGATCACAACCGACGGCGGCGTGATCCGCGTCACGATGCTGGAAGGTCAGGAGAGCTACACCGGCAGCGAGCGCAACGGCGTCACTACGCAGGACTATGGTTCTTGGGGCGGCAGCTTCAGCGTCGAGCCGTTCACACAGCCCGAATAGTGGGCGTCTGAATCAGGCCAGTGCCATGTTTGGAAGTGGGGGCGTCATGTACGCCCCCATTCTTGTTTGACACAGCTCTTTAGGAGTGACGCATGACCTTTCGACCGCTGTTCAAGAGCGCCCGCATCGCGCTGGTGGCGCAAGTGCCCGAAGACCGCGAGCTGTTCGCAGCATGGTCGCACAACAGTGACTACCTGCGCAACCTCGATGACGACCCGATCCGGCCGATCAACCCGGCGTCGATTGAAGGCTGGGTTGGTCAGCCCGTGCAACAGGGAGGCGAGTCCCAGTCGTTTATGATCGTCACGCTGCCGGAGAACAAGCGCATCGGCTTCGTGGCGCTGTTCGACATCAAGTATCCGAACGCTGCCGCGATGTTCGCCATTGGCATCGGCGACCCGGAGTACCGTGGCAAAGGATACGGCCCTGAGGCGATCGGGCTGCTCCTCGATTACGCATTCGACGAACTTGGCCTACACCGTGTGGGCCTACGCGTGATGAGCTATAACACCGCTGGTATTCGCGCCTACGAAAAAGTTGGGTTTAGGCTGGAAGGCACGATCCGGCAAGCCGTCTGGCGTGAGGGCAAACGGTGGGACATTTTGAACTATGGCTTTCTGCGCGATGAGTGGCTTGCAAAGCGGAGATAACCTCATGGACAGCGCCGACCCCCTCACCGTCATCGCTCGCTTTCACGACGCGTTCAACGCGCACAACGTCGACGCGATCATGGCGCTGATGACCGACGACTGCGTGTTTGAAAACACCAGCCCCGCGCCGGACGGCGAACGGTACATCGGTCAGGCGGCCGTGCGGGGGGTATGGGAACGGCTGTTCGCCGCCTCGCCTAACGCGTATTTCGAGGTCGAGGAGATGTTCGCGGGCGGCGACCGCGGCGTGATCCGCTGGCGCTACGCGTGGGGCGACGGCCACGTGCGCGGCGTCGACGTGATGCGCGTGCGGGACGGTAAGGTCGCCGAAAAGCTTTCGTATGTGAAGGGATAAAGCCCAAGCATGGCGGTGAATTGGTCGGCGTTGGGCCGGGCTTGGCTGTGTGGCGACGGTGCGCGCTGATCGCGACTCGCTGGCGTCGTATACACCGGGAGAACGCTGCATCGTGTTCGGACGATAGATCTGAGCGCGCGCTCGGTATCACGTATAGTGACGACGGGCCGATCCATCAGCCACGTCGCAGCGAGTCGAGGTCAATTGGCCCCTGTTTACATTGATCGCAGCATACTGTCTCAACACAGACGATTGTGCGAGCATCAAGTTTGACAGATTACCTTATTCACCAAGCGCTTGGCTCAAGTCGTCATCCTCAATCCGTTGAACTAAAGCCTGCACCGGCAGTATCGCAATCTCGGCGTAACTTCCGATCCGGAGTAGGTCATCATCACCTGTAACAACGCAGTTCGCCCCACCACCAACAGCAGCTTCCAACACAATCAAGTCATCTATATCGGAGACTGCATCATCTAGCACCGGAAAAGGTTCAATTATTGCCGTATAGGCCAGATAATCTTCAACCAATTCATCAGCCGATTTCTGAATACGCTCAAGGAATCTGCGCAACTTCTGCCGATTCAGAACGTCCCGGAGTTCGTCCACAAGCGCTTCACTGGTAATCGCTGCGATCCGCTTACCGGCAGCAAATCGAAGTGCTTGATGTGGTGCGCCTGACCACAACAAGCCCGATACGACGACATTGGTATCAAATACGATCCGCACTATTCGGAGGGATTAATTTCGCGGCTGGCGCGCTGTTCAGATCGGTGTGCCTTAACTTCGGCATCTACGAATCTCATGATCCGCTCGTCGAGTTCCTCGCGAAGAACCTGAGCAATCGTCTCAGGATCCAGCATTCCGAAGTCCTCGGCATCGTCAAGATACGCCTTAGGTACTTTTACTACGAGTTCAACCAGATCCATCGATCACCCCACCGTAAATTGCTAACTCCATTATACGCAAAGTCAGCAGCGTGGGCGGTCTTTCTCGCTGCTTCCCGGTTAGGTTCCGTGAGCAGCTGTGACGCAGCCAATCCGCTAATCGTTGAAAACGTCGATCCGCACGCGGTCTTCCGGCACGTGAAACTCGCGCAGGATCGCGCGCACGGCGGACACGGCAGAACGCACCGTGTCGCCTTCCCGCACAATGAACGCGACGTCCATCCAGCCATCGCCAGCGCCGCTGCCGTACCAGTCGCCAACGCCGCGCTCCTCGATGGCGTTTTCGATCTCATACCGCAGCTTATGGTCGGCGTCGGTGGCAAGCCCGTCGCCGCCGAGTTTGATGTTGACCCAGATCGAGGGGCGCACGTCCTCGCCGTCATGGTCGGGGGATGGCGCTTCGACAAGGGTTTCCGGATCGTCGATGTCCGCATACGGTTCATCCACCGGCGCGGCATCGTCATAGCGTGGGCGTTCGTCATACTCCGCTTCGAGGGGTTCGGCAGCTTGGCGGGATGAACCGCGCAGCAGCCGAAGGATCCACGCGAACAGGTTCCGCATTGCCCGACTCTCAGTCGCCGCGTCCCGGATGAATCGGCGTGACGTAGCGTGTTTGACGCGCCATGTCGGCAATCTCGTCGATCAGGCTGACGAGGCCGACGAAAAAGGCGCTGTAGAGCGCGCGGAACTGCTCGCTGTTGATCGACTCAAGCACCCAATGCATCTGCGCCTGTATTACGTCGTAGTCGCCCGCGTCATACAGCGCCAGCCCAACACGCCCCATCGCCGAATCGTCGGCCGGCACACGCAGCAGCGCCTCGAAGAAGCCGGCGTCCGGGGTCTGCTTGAGCGCAGCAACAGGGGTCGACAGCGTGAACGCGTCATCCAGTTCGGCAAGGCGGACATCGACCACGAGCTGACGGTCGTGCAGCACGGTGAGTTCCGCCGGCACCTTGACGATAAAGCGCGACATCCCCTCGTCGTTGATCGGCGGGATATTGAAGCGGATTTCCGGCCCAAAACCGGCAAGCACAGCATTCAGTTCATCACGTAAGGACACAATAGTTCGCCCTCCGGCGCGATTGTCGTGGAGACGCCCTTATCCTCACCGGTTCTGGAGGTCTTGGGCGATTTCTTTGCCGACCGCTTTCGAGTAGTTCTTGTTGAATCCATGGCCGGCGAATTTGCCGACACTCTTTGCGCCGCTAATCAGCTTGGTGTATGAGCCGACCGACATGCTCACGAAGTCCAGCCCGCCGACGAACAACGTCGGCTTGAGCGCAGACGATGGATACTGCACGGCATTACCGGCGTAGATCAACTGAATATACCGATCCATCACCTGTTTTGCCTCTTGTTCGGCCATGCGGAACAGCTCCATTTCGGCCAATTCTTTCGGGCCGATGCCGATGCCGGTGTCGCTGTTCTTCCACTTCTTGACCAGCGCGTTGTAGTGCTGCTTGCGCAGTGATGGCAGCAGCTCCCGCGTTATCTTCTTGTGGACTTTGCGAACGGCGTTATCGGTCTTGATCGTGCCGCGGCTGTGAGCAGATACGGTGGTGCGCTTCTTACGGGCAATCGCGTCCAGCATGATCTCAACCTGCTTGCCGGTCGCCCTGTCGTTGACACGCACCTTCCCCTTGATGCAGTCCCACAAGTCGCTGACGATGCCGCCGCGCTGGGCGCTGTAGGTATACAGCACGTCGATGGCGCTCTGGTCAAAGGCGGAATCCGTCGCGCTGCCCATCGCATCGTTCACGGCGTCGAGCAGGGCAACCGCGCTGTTGATGCCGGACTCCGGCGTCACCGCCATTCCATTGATATGAGTTACCGCCGGATACCAATTACCCAGCGAAACCGGTGTGTCGTACTTCTGGATTATCGGACGCTTGCCCCTAAAGCCGGTGACTTCGCCAGTCGCGTAATACACGACTTGACCGTTCCGTTTCTGCGTGCGCTCGACGACCTCGATCTTGCGGTCGGTCTTGCCATCTGACACGCGAAACTGCTTCGAGTCGACATCGCTGAAGTCATTATCCTTGCGCTGAAGTGACTTCGTTGACACGGACAGCGGCGGTGGTGTCGTGATAATTCGCGTCGCAGCCCGATTGCCGATCAGTCGCTGAATATGAACCAGTTCTCTTCCTTGTAAGGGAAGGCCGATGTGAGGCATCAGCCCAGTATCGGACAGTGAGGGGTTGCGTTCGACGGTGGGGTTGGGCCTGTTTACACGGGACGCACGTTCACGTGAGGTATGGTTAGACACGTCGCGCTCCATTCATTCCTCTACCACAAGAGGATAGCGGATCGCGGGCGAAATAACAAAACAGCGCTACTTTACAGGCGGATTAGCCTGTCCGTTTAGGCGATTGCGACGGCTCCTATAAAATGACACAATAGGGGTAAAGGGAAACGCACCTGCCAGAGTTAGGCAGGTCAAGGAAAGGCCGCCGAATGAAGCTCGCCATCGCAAGCGACCACGCTGGGTACGCCCTCAAAGCACACATCGTCGCCTATCTGGCCGCCAACGGTCATCATGTGATCGACCTCGGCGTACAAACCGATGCCGTGCGGGCCGATTACCCCGACACCGCCGCCGCCGTCGCGCATGCTGTCCTCGACGGCTTCGCTGAACGCGGCATCGTGGTATGCGGAAGCGGTGTAGGCGCATGCATCGCGGCCAACAAGTTCAACGGAATCTACGCGGCCATCGCCCATGACACCTACAGCGCCGCACAAGGCGTTGAGCACGACCGAATGAACGTGTTGTGCTTGGGTGGTCGCATCGTCGGCCCAGCCTTAGCCGAGCAGCTTGTCGAAGCGTTCGTGCGAGCACAGCCTAACCCTGCCCCACGCTACGAACGCCGCTTCGAGAAACTTCAGGCTATCGAACGGGGTCACCTCAACACGCAATAAACCTACACCTCTCTGAGGAGACATCATGAGCAACCCACCGGTAGATGTTCAGGCACTCGGTCAAAGCATTTGGATGGACAATATCCGTCGCAAACTGCTGCTCGATGGCACGTATCAGTCGTACATCGATCACATGGGCGTCGTCGGCGTGACGTCTAACCCGACCATCTTCCAGAAGGCGATCGGCGGCAGCGACGACTACGACGCCGACATCATCGCCAACCCGGAACTTGAGGCGGTCGAGCTGTTCGAAAAGCTGGCGATTGACGATATCCGTACCGCCGCCGATCTGTTCCGGCCGGTGTTCGACCGCACCGAAGGCCGCGACGGTTACGTCAGTCTCGAAGTTTCGCCCACCGTCGCCAACGACACCGCCGCCACATTGGCCGACGCCAAGCGCCTATTCGCCGAGGTCAACCGGCCCAACGTGATGATCAAGATCCCGGCCACGCCCGCCGGAATCCCCGCCATCGAAGAGGCGATCTATGCCGGGATCAACATCAACGTCACGCTGCTGTTCGCCGTGTCTGCGTATATTGACGCGGCCGAGGCTTACATCTGCGGGCTGGAACGGCGTTTGGCCGAGGGCTTGCCGGTCAGCGGCATCGCTTCGGTCGCCAGCTTCTTCGTCAGCCGCATCGACACGATGGTCGACAAGATGCTCGACGGCAACATGCGCGCTGCCCAAGCCCGCGACATCGACCGCGTAACGCTCAACAGCCAACTGCTCGGCAAGACGGCCATCGCCAATGCCAAAGCCGCCTACATCGAGTTTCTGCGTCTGTTCGAGGGCGACCGCTTCAAGCCGCTGCGCGAGGCTGGCGCATGGGTGCAGCGCCCACTGTGGGCCTCGACCAGCACCAAGAACCCGGCCTACCCCGACACAATGTACGTCGATGCCCTGATCGGCCCGCATACGGTCAATACACTGCCACCGGCCACGTTAGAGGCATTTTCCGACCACGGTGTTGTCAAAGAAACGCTGACGCAGAACCTCGACAGTGCGCACGAGACGTTGAACCAGCTCAAAGAGGCCGGCATCGACTTCAACCAGATCACGCACCAACTGCTCGTAGACGGCGTCGACTCGTTCACCAAGTCGTTCGATGCGTTGATCCAACAGCTTGAGGCGAAGCGCGCGGTGCTGGTCAGCGGGGTGATCGACAGCCAGCACGCCGCGCTCGGCATGTACGCCGAGGACTTCCGCGCAATCGTCAAGCAGCTCGATCACGAATTCATCGCCGGGCGCATTTGGAACAAGGACGGCAGCGTGTGGAAGAGCCACGCCCCGACCATCACCAAGATCGAGAATCGGCTCGGCTGGCTGGACGTCAGCAAGACGATTGACCACAGCCGCCTCAAAGCCTTCCAGAGCAGCGTCAAGGACAAGTACACCGGCGCCGTCGTGCTCGGCATGGGAGGCAGCAGCCTCGCGCCGGAGGTCTTTGCGGCCACGTTCGGGCATGCGGCAGGGTTCCCCACGCTCCATGTGTTGGACAGCACCAATCCAGATCAGATCGCCGCGCTGGAAGCCAAGCTCGACATTCCGACGACGCTGTTCATCGTGAGCAGCAAATCCGGCACGACCATCGAGACGCAGGCGTTCTTCAACTACTTCTACGACCGCACCGGGCGGAACGGCAAGCAGTTCGTCGCAGTCACCGATCCGGGCACCGTGTTGGCTGAGGAGGCGCGCGCCAAAGGCTTCCTCGACGTATTCGAGAATCCGGCCGACATCGGCGGGCGTTACAGCGCGCTCAGTTACTTCGGGCTGGTGCCGGCGGCGGTCATCGGCCTTGACCTCGACCGGCTGTGGGCCAGCGCCGCGGAGATGATGAAGGCCTGCGGGCCGGATGTTATCGCCAACCAGAACCCGGCGGCGTATCTCGGCGCACTGATGGGCATTCTGGCGACGAAAGGCCGCGACAAGGTCGCGATTTTCACCAGCCCCAGCATCGCGGCGTTTGGCAGTTGGGTCGAGCAGCTCATCGCCGAAAGCACCGGCAAAGAGGGCAAGGGCATCGTGCCGATTGTCGGCTCGACCGTCGGCATGCCGCACGATTACGCCAGCGACCGTCTGTTCATCTATATCAAGGTGAAGGACGACCCGGCCAACGCGGAGATGGACGGCCAAATCCGCGCGCTGCGCGAAGCCGGCCACCCACGCCTGACGCTGGTGATTAAGGACAGCTACGCGCTCGGTGGCGAGTTCTTCCGCTGGGAGTACGCGACCGCCGTCGCCGGCAAGATCCTCGTGGTCAACCCGTTCGACGAACCGAACGTCACGGAAAGCAAGCAGAACACCGCGCGCCTGCTCGACTACTATAAAGACCACAGCATACTCCCGGCCCAAACACCAATCGCCGAGAAGCACGGCGTCCGGCTTTACGCCGACCAACACTCTATCGGCATCATCCGCGAGCTGAGCAGCCAGCACAACTTCGACCGCACCGATCTGGTGCAGTTGATCGCGGCGCATCTCGTCGGCACGATGGCAGGCGACTACTTCGCGCTGCTCGCGTATCTACCGACCACGCCGGAGACAGACAAGGCGATGGCAACCGTTCAGCGGCGGCTGCGGCATATCACCAAGCGCACCGTGACCACCGGCTACGGCCCGCGTTACCTGCACAGCACCGGCCAGCTTCACAAGGGCGGCCCGAACAACGGCGTGTTCGTCCTGCTCACCGCCGACTATCAGCGCGACTTGAACATCCCGGACATGCCGTTCAGCTTCGCGACCCTCAACACGGCGCAGGCCAGCGGCGATTTCGAGGCGCTCGACGCGCACAAGTGCCGCGCTATCCGCCTGCATCTGGGTGGTCGCGGCGCGGCCGGCTTCGACGTGCTGTTTCAGGCGCTCGACCTGATCGAGGAGCGCCGCCGTTAGGGTGGCAGACACGTCACCGCCGCACCTCCAACCGAACCTCACCCCCGTGTCGCACTGCTCGGCTTCGGGGGTGAGGACGGAATCTTGAGGGAGTCAGGCTTCCGGCGGGGCATGAGACTCCGCCCCGCATGATTTGGGCGCGTAATGATCGGAGCAGTCATTGAAGGCGATCTGGATTGACTCGTTGGGCGGCCCGGAGGTCATGCAGGTCATCGACATGCCGATCCCCGAACCCGGCCGCAAAGAGGTGCGCATCAAGGTCGAGTCAGTCGGCCTCAATTACTCGGACATCATGATTCGCGAAGGCCGCTACTTGCAGCGCACTGAGCTTCCTCAGGTGCTCGGCCGCGAGCTGGCCGGCGTGGTCGATGCGGTGGGGCCGGAGGTCACGCGCGTTCAACCCGGCCAGCGCGTCTATGCGACCAGCGCCAGCGGCGCATTAGCCGAATACTGCATCGCGCATCAAGGCGCGGTGTTCCCACTGCCCGACGCCATGACGTCTGATCTTGCCGTGGCCTTGATCGTTCAAGGGCTGACCGCGCTGCACTGCTTGGATCATCACGGCCGACTCAACGCGGGCGAAACCGTGCTGATCCACGCGGCGGCGGGCGGAGTCGGCACGCTGGCGATCCAGATGGCGCGGCATTTCGGCGCAGGGAAGATCATCGGCACGGCATCATCCGAGGCGAAGCTGGCGGTGATTCGGGAGCTGGGCGCGGAGGCAGTCAACTACACCGAGCCGGACTGGGCCGATCAAGTGCTGGCGCTGACCGGCGGGCGCGGCGCGGACTTGATACTCGAGTCGGTCGGCGGCGAGGTGTTCTGGACGAGCTACCGCCGTCTGCTGGCGTTCGCGGGCCGCATCGTGATCTTCGGCATCGCCAGCACCGAGGTCAATCAACTTCACACCAACGAAATCCTGCGCCGGAACAAGACGATCATCGGCTACTTCCTCGGCGAGTACTTCGAAAAAGCGCGCGATCATGTCGTTCGGGATACCGCGCGCGTGCTGGAGATGGTGCTGTCTGGGGCGGTCAAACCGATCATCGACACGCCGTTCTCGCTTGAAAACGCCGTCGATGCATTCAATCACATGCAGAACCGCAAAAACATAGGTAAAGTCATAATCAAACCGTGACGGGCACGCGCTTATCTTGGGGGGATGGGACATGAGAAAAAGAGACCGCCGCTATGTGTTTCTACGCCTCATGGCACTGCTGCTGATTATCCTCGGTATCGTGGCGGCGCTGGCCGGCATCTTCGCCGGATCGGTGATGATTATCCGGCCCAGCCTTATCTTGGGTGATTCTGCAGACGCATCAATGCGTAACACCTACACGCTGATCGGCGCGCTCATCATCATCGGCGGCCTCGTCGGCGGGTTGGTGTTGGCGGCGATGGGCCAGTTCTATCAGGTGGTGCTCGAACTGCTGTACGTCAACCGGACACAGGGCAAGGCGCTCACCTACATGGCAAAACATCAATAGATTAGTTCGCAGGAGCAAGCCGAAATGAGTGCAATTTCGTTTACGTGGCTGAGCCACTCCACGTTTCTCTTTGATTTCGATGGACACAAACTGCTCACCGACCCGTTCCTGACCGGCAACCCCGCCGCGTCAATGGCCGCGTCCGCCGTACCTGCCGACCTGATCGTCGTCAGCCACGGGCACGGCGACCATGTTACGGACGTCATCTCGATCGCCAATCGCACGGGCGCCAAAGTCCTCAGCAACGTCGAGATCGGCGCGTGGTTCGACAGTCACGGGCTGAACAAAGGGCTGTCGGTCGGCATGAACACCGGCGGCACGTTCAACGCTGGCTTTGTCAAGGTGACTTACACGCAGGCGTTTCACTCGTCCAGCATGCCGGATGGGAGCTACGGGGGAAATCCGCAGGGGTTCGTGCTGACCGCGCCAGATGGCCGCCGCCTGTACTTCTCTGGCGACACCGGACTGTTCGGCGACATGGCGCTGATCGGCGAAGGCGGCCTCGCCGCTGCGTTCCTGTGCATTGGCGATCATTACACGATGGGCGTTTCGGACTCGGTACGGGCGACCCAACTGCTGAAGCCGGGCATCGTCGCGCCGATGCACTACAACACGTTCCCGATCATCGCGCAGGACGGTGACGCGTGGGCCGCACAAATCCGCGCCAACACGCAGGCCACGCCGGTCGTCCTCAAGCCGGGCGAGAGTCACACGCTGGCGTAAATGAGCGCATCGCGCCCAAAGACCCCCTCATCGCGCATCGCCGAGGGGGCATTTGCACGCTATCAGCCCTCGAACAGGGCGACGTTCGCCGCGTTGGGCGTGCTGGCGCTGTTCGTCATCCTCGCCTTGAGCAGCGCGGTGGCGACGCCGTTGTTCGAGGCATCGGACGAAGCGGCTCATTTTCTCTACGCGCACAGCCTCGCCGAGACCGGCGCGCTGCCTGTCATCCCCACGCGCGCCGACCTCAACGCGGCCGCCGCCGCCGGGGATGTCGTCGCGCAGTGGTCGGTCGAGTCGCACCAGCCCCCGCTGTATTACGCGCTGGCCGCCGTGCTGATCGCATCGACCGACCGTTCCGACATCGCCAGCCTGCTGCGCTCAAACGATCTCGTGTTTACATGGGGGCTGCGCGCGGGCAATCATAACCAGTGGCTCCACGCGCCGGACATCACGCCGGACAAGGCCGTGCGTGCCGTGTGGATCGTGCGGCTGTTCAGCCTCGCGCTGGCCTGCGGGACGCTGTGGTGCATCTACCGCGCGGCGCATCTTGCGACCGGTTCGGCGGCGGCCGCGCTCGCGTCCATGCTGACGACCGCCAGCATCCCGACCTTCGCCGCCATCAGCACCAGCGCCAACAATGACAGCCTCGTCACGCTGCTGAGCGCGGCGGCGGTGTGGTGGACGTTTCGGCTGCTGCGATTCGGCCTGCGCCGCTACGATTGGGCGCTGATTGCGCTGATCCTGTCGGCCATCGCGCTGACCAAGTTCACGGGCTTAGCCGTCGGCGTGGTCGTAGTCGCCGGGCTGGGAGCTGCGCTGAGGCGCGGCACGATCACGTGGAGTCAGGCCGGGATCGTCATCGCGGCTGTCGGCGGAGCGCTCGCGCTCAACGCGGGGTGGTGGTATCTGCGCAACGTCCAGTTGTACGGCGATCCGCTGGCGCTGGATGCTACGGCGGCGTTGTGGGGCCGCGCATTCGCGGTCGAGAGTGAGTCGGGCGGGTTGATCGCCGAGGCCCCGCGCATCTGGCAGTCGTTCTGGCTGATGATCGGCCATCTGCATCAACCGGTCTGGGGGCCGGCGTGGTTTTACGCGGCGAGCCTCGTGCTGATCGGATCTTCTGCGCTAGGCTGGCTGCTCTCCATCCGGCGTCGAACCGGGCATGTCAGCGTCATGACCGGCATTGTGCTTCTGCTCGCGGCCGCGCTGCCGTTCGCCATGCTGGTGATCGGCACTGGCTCGGTGGACATCTCCTACGGACGGCTGCTGTTCCCCGGCTTGGCCGGTATGATTCCGCTGCTGGTGCTGGGATGGCGCGGGCTTCTCGGCCGTTACGCCGTGCTGCTGGCGCTGCCGCTGCTGATGATGACCGCGCTGATGCCGTATACCGTCATCCGGCCAGCCTATCCGCGCCTTGAAGCCGTCGACACCGTGCCACCCGGCGCGATTCCGCTGGACATCACCGTGCAAGGCGGCGGCTTGACCCTGCTCGGCTACGAGCCGCTTCCGCGCACCGTCGCGCGCGATGACACCCCGCCGCTGATCCTGTACTTGACCGGCAGCGACGCGCGCAATCCGGCGCTGACTGCCGCATGGATCAGTCCGCGCGGGGCGCAGAACCTCGGTCAGATCACGGTGTATCCCGGTATGGCGCCGACCGATGCGTTCGCCAGCGGCGTGATCTATCGCGCGCGTGTGCCGACTGCGCCGCTGCTCTCGACGTGTGAATCCTGCGACATCGGCACGGGACTGCTGCGGCTGGAACTCAAGTGGCAGACCGACGGCATAACGACGCTCACCACCGTCGATGCGAACGGCGCGGCGCATCCGCTGCTCATCGACGCCGGCGTGTATGTCAGCACCGCGCCACCGCCCGCCGTGATGCCCGCGTCGGTTCGGTTCGGCGGGGTCGTGTCGCTTGACGGCGCGCAGATTCAGCAGACTGGCGGCTCGCTCGCCGTCTCGCTTGTGTGGCGTATCGAATCCGCCCCGCCGCCCGACCTGACGGCAACGATCCAACTCTTCGACGCGGCCGGCGCATTCGTCACCAACGCCGACGGCGACATTGATGGATACCCAGCCCGCGTGTGGATCCCCGACACTACCATCGCTGACCGACGCGCCGTCACCCTGCCCGCCGATCTCCCGCCGGGACAATACACGGTGGCGGTTGGCTGGTACACGCGCGGCGATCTCTCGCGCCTGCCGGTGACCGCCGACGCCGTGCGCGACAACCTCGCCGTAATCGGGACGTTTGAGGTAACTCCATGACCTCTCATCAACGCCTCGTCCTCGTGATCGCCGCCGGGCTGATCCTGCTAGCCGCCGGTGTGCGCTTCAGCAGCCTCGGCGCGCAATCACTGTGGAACGACGAGGGTAACAGCTACGGTCAATCCCTGCGCACGCCAGCCGACATCGCGCTCAACGCCGCCGCTGACATCCATCCCCCCGGCTACTACTGGCTGCTGGCAGGCTGGCGCGTATTGACCGGCGAGAGCGAGTTCGCGCTGCGATCATTGTCGGCGCTGGCGAGCGTGCTGAGCGCGACGCTGGCGTATGCGCTCGGCAAGCGATTGTACGGCGACACCGCCGGACTCGCTGCGATGGCCGTCGTCGCCGTGAACACCTTCAGCATCACGTATGCGCAGGAAGCGCGCATGTATGCACTGCTGGCGTTGTTCGCCGCGGCTTCGACGTGGGCGCTGATCGACATCCTGACGACGCCGCGCTGGCGGGGCGCGACTGCGCTGGCGCTGACGACCGCCGGCGGATTGTATACCAACTACGCCTTCGCTGGCGTGCTGGCGACCCACGCCGTGTTCGGCCTGCTGTGGCTGGGATGGGCGCTGACGCACAGACGGCGCGCGGGCCGCGTGATCCGGCTGACGGCGCTGGGCTATGGGGCCGCCGTTGTACTGTACCTGCCGTGGCTGCGCATCGCGTTGACCCAGATCACGCATTGGAGCAGCACCGGCGATCCGGTTCCCCTCAGCGAGGCGCTGCCGGTCGCGTTCGGGTGGCTCACCGTCGGGCCGACGTATGCGACGGTCGGCATCTCGGTCGGTGTCGTGCTTCTGCTGGCGCTCGGCCTGTATTCCGTGCGGCCGCCCGCGTCTGCCCCTCCCCCGCCGATCCCGCGCGCCCTCGCGTTGGCGCTGCCGCCGCTGTGGGTCGCGCTGACGGTCACTGGCTTTCTGGCGCTTGACTTGTTCCGGCCGGCGAACCTCAAGTTCCTGCTGCCCGCACAGATCGCTACGGCGCTGTGGATGGGCCGCGGCGCATGGGTGTTGTGGCATTTCCCCGCGGTTCGCGACGGCCGGCGCATCCAACGCCTCACGCGTGCGGTCGCCATACTGACCGTTTTTGCCGTGATGTGGGGCGCGCGCGGCGGCATCAGCGCGCTGCACACCGATCCACGGTATCAGCGCGACGACTACCGCGGCATCGCGCAGGCCATCGCGGCCGACGGCCAGCCGGACGCCGCCGTAATCCTCAACGCGCCGGGGCAGATCGAAGTGTTCGGCTACTACGCGGCGCGCTTCGGCCCAGCGTGGGAGCTGGCGCCGCTGCCGATCGGCCTGACGGTTGACGTGCAGGCGACACAGGCCGCCGTGCGCGATTTGATCGCCCGGCACGACCGCATTTACGCCGTGCTGTGGGGCGTCAACGAACGCGATCCACAGGCGGTTGTGGAATCCGTTCTGAACACCGAAGCCTTCCCGATTGATGAGCGCTGGTTCGGCAGCGTGCGGCTCGTGCGCTATGTCACGCCGCAGCAGACCGGGCAAACGCTCGACGTCGACGGCGCGTTCACCTTCCCCGGCGGGCAGATCGTGCTGGAGTCGGCGGCGATCAGCGCGACGGAGATCGAACCCGGCGGCGCGCTCAACCTCACGCTTGAGTGGCGAGCCGACGCCGTCCCGCCGGCGAACTACAAGATCACCGTACAGCTGCTCGATTCCGGCGGCGTGCTGGTGACACAGCGTGACGCCGAGCCGGTCGCCTATCAGCGGCCGACCCGCACATGGGCGCCGGGCGAGATCATCGTCGATCGCCACGCGCTGCTGATCCCGAATGATTCGACGCCGGCTCAGTACCGGCTAATGATCGGCTTCTACAATCCCGACCATCCCGGCGAGCGCTTACCCGTCAGCCCGGATGGCGACCTACTCCTGCTTGCCGACATCAACGTGCACATGGGGAATTAAACGATGACCATACTCGTCACCGGGGCCAACGGTTATCTGGGTAACAACCTTGTGAAGCGGCTTGTCGCGCAGGGGCGAAACGTGCGCGCCGTGGTGCGTGACCCCGACAAGACCGTCAAACGGTTGGGCGGCATCGTCTCGAAGATCGAGATCGTCAACGGTGACGTGCGCGAGCGCGAGCAAATCAGGCCGTTGTTCGAGGGTGTCAGCACGGTCATTCACCTCGCCGCCATCGCCATCGAAAAGGGCGGAGCGACTTACGACACGGTCAACCATCAGGGGACGATCAACGTGGTCGACGCGGCGGTGTCTGCCGGTGTGACGCGGTTCGTCAACATGAGTCAGAACGGCGCTGCCCCCGACTCGCCATACGCCTTTCTGCGCAGCAAGGGCCGCGCGCAGGGTTATGTCGCGGAACACGCCCCACGTTGGACAGCGTTACGTCCATCCGCTATCTTCGGCCCACAGGATGAGTTCTTCAACACGTTCGCACGCCTGCTCAAAATCACGCCGATCATGTTCCCGCTGGTCGGCGGTGGCAAGGCGTTGTTTCAGCCCGTGTCTGTCGAGGATGTCGCGGAGGCCACGGTGCGCAGCGTATCCGACGACTCGACCATCGGTAAAGAGCTGGCGCTAGGCGGGCCGGAGGTGCTCACACTGGGCGAAATCGAGAAGCGCGTCATGCAGGCCGTGGGCGCGCGACGGGTTATGATCCCGGCCCCGATAGGACTGCTGCGTCCGGCCGTGTGGGTGATGGAGCGTGTGCTGCCCGGCTCGCCGGTCACGACCGGCCTGCTCGACCTGCTGGCTCTGCCAAACGTCATCGAGGACAACGCGCTGGTCAGCCATTTCAAGATGGATCCGACCCCCTTCAGCGGGCGGCATCTCGATTATCTACGCGCGAACACGTTCAGCGGCACGCTCGCCAAGTTCCTCCGTGACGCGACGGTGAACTAGCGGGTAGAGGTCAGTCGTCAGTACGCTGCGGTCGGCGTCCACGGCACGACACATCACTGCCGGGTTCCCGCGCTGTCATCCGCACGTATAATAGGCAGCGAGAGCACACCCCAAACGTTGAGGGCTTAGGGGAACGATCGGCCGATCCCCCACGATTTTACCGAATTTCTTATATTGGCAGATTATACTCCCCCACGACTACCGGCACGAAAGGCCTCGTCAATGCAATTCGGGAACAACAATAATAATCAGGGCAACCAGCCGCCACGCGGCCCCGATGGTCAGCCCCCTCAGCCGCCTCAACAAGACTGGCGCCGGTGGGTCTGGCCCGCGCTGCTCGTGTTGTTTCTGATCTGGACACTGCTGACCCTGCCCGATCTGTTGGGCGGCCGATCCGGCGGCGGCCAAGTGCTCATCAGCTACAGCGAACTTTTCGCGCAGACCGAGGCGGGCAACGTCTCGCAGATCATCGTGCGCGATGCCAACGCGACCGGCGTATTCCGTAATGCTGTGCGAATTCAGGACGCGGCCGGCCAAACCCATGACTATCCCAGCGGCACACGTTTCTCGGTGACACTCCCCACCGACGGCAACGAGCAGTACTACACGCTCGCCCGTGAGAAAGGCGCCGAGGTCGTCTTTCAGCAGACGGAGGTCAACCCGATTCTGCTGTTTCTGATTAATTTCGGCCCGCTGATCCTCATCATCGGCTTCTTCGTATGGACGGCACGACGCGCACAGCGTCAGATGGGCGGCGCGTTCAACTTCGGGCGCACGCAGGCCCGTGAATACACCGTCGAGCGTCCGCAGGTCAAGTTCGCCGACGTCGCCGGGCAGGACAGCGCCAAAGCCGAACTGGTCGAAGTCGTTGACTTCCTCAAAGAACCGGACAAATACATCGCGCTCGGCGCGAAGATCCCGCGCGGCGTGCTGCTGGTCGGCCCGCCGGGCACCGGCAAGACGCTGCTGGCGCGCGCGGTCGCCGGCGAGGCGAACGTCTCGTTCTTCAGCATCGCGGCGTCAGAGTTCGTCGAGATGTTCGTCGGCGTCGGCGCGTCGCGCGTGCGTGACCTGTTCCGCCGCGCTAAGGAAAACGCCCCGAGCATCGTGTTCGTGGACGAGATCGACGCGGTCGGCCGTCAGCGCGGCGCGGGCCTCGGCGGTGGTCACGATGAGCGCGAGCAGACGTTGAATCAAATGCTGGCCGAGATGGACGGTTTCGACCGCACCGAAAGCGTGATCGTCATGGCGGCCACCAACCGGCCCGACGTGCTCGACCCGGCGCTGCTGCGCCCCGGCCGCTTCGACCGTCAGGTGACAGTTGGGCTGCCCGACAAGGCCGGCCGCGAGGCGATCCTCAAGATTCACACCCGCGATAAGCCGCTGGACAAGGACGTCAAGCTGGCCGACATCGCCAAGAGTACAATCGGTTTCAGCGGCGCCGACCTCGCTAACCTCGCCAATGAGGCGGCGTTGGGCGCGGCCCGCCGCAACCGCAAGCGGATCACGATGCGCGACTTCCTCGACGCGTTCGACCGCATCGTGTTGGGCAACGAACGTCCGCCGCTGTCTAATGAACGCGAACGCCAGATCACGGCATATCACGAGGCCGGCCACGCGCTGGCCGCCGTGCTGACGCCCAACGCCGACCCGGTGCTGAAGGTGACGATCGTGCCACGCGGCATGGCGGGTGGCGTGACCGTCTTTATGCCGGAAGACCGGGGCTATCAGTCGGAGTCGTACCTGCGCGCGCGCATGGTGACGGGCCTCGGCGGCCGCGCGGCCGAGCAGATCATCTTCCACGAGGTGACCTCCGGCGCGGTCAGCGACCTGCGGCAGGTGACGAGTATCGCTCGCGCGATGGTCGCGCAGTTGGGCATGAGCGACGCCGTCGGCCCGCTGAACTTCGGCGATGACGAGCGTCAGCCGTTCCTCGGTTATACGCTGTCGCAGGGCCGCAACTACAGCGAAGAGACCGCCGCCAAGATCGACTCGGAAGTGCGGCGCCTCGTTGAAGAAGCCTACGCGCAGACCATCCAACTGCTCACCCAGCACAAGGACAAGCTGGAAGCGCTGGCGCAGGCGCTGCTCTCCAACGAGATGATCGGGCAGGAGGAGATGTACCGGATCATCGGCATGGAGGACAAGCTGGCCGAGCTGACGGAGAACGTCTTCCGCGAGTCGATTGCGAAGGAACCGGTGAAGTCCAACGGCAGCGCCCCGCACAAGGACGAGACTAACGCCGAAGCAGCCAGCGCGCCCAAGAGCGTCGACAAGCCGAAGGACTTATCGCTCGATCTGCTGGATGACGACACGCCAGACAAGGCGAACCTCGCAGGTTCCCCGCCTGTCGCGCCTGCTGGCGATCAGCATACCGATCCGAAGCCGGCCAAGCCATCCGGCCCGGTGCATCCGCTCGACCGCCGCACTGGCGACGAGTAACCCGCACGACACATCCGCTGCGACTCATCGCGCCCCGACCAAACGGCCGGGGCGCGGGTGATGACACTACGTGTAAGGGCGAATTGGCCCGATTAGCGATTCTCGACAGACGGCACGCCGTCCGGCACCGGCAGCGCACGGAGCGTGGTCGGCGTACTCTTGAGCACAGACAGCGTGACCGCATCATACGCGATACTGCCGGATCCGAACCCCTGCTTGATCTTGACCTTCGCGTTGACGATGGGTGACGTCAGGGTTGCTAACGCATCATACGGAAAGCCGTAGGTGCTTGCGCCTGCACTAATCGGATCTGTAACGAGCTTGATGACAGACCCATCAGCCAGCGTCAGCGTCACTTTCGGCTTGGCGCCTCCGCTATAACCCGCGAAACCCTGAGCATGGACGAGGAAGTACGCGATGTCGCCCGCGGCGCCAATTGTGCCGGCGTACGTCTGCTTGAGCTTCGACTTGACGGCGGGATCGGCCGTGAACTTGAACCCGCACGCGCCGTTGAACACCGACGACGCTGGCCCGGGAGGGCCGTCACAAGTCCGGACGTCGTTGGCCGTATTCTTACCCTTCCAGAATGCAGCCTCCGTCGGAATCAGGCTTACACCGTCGAAACCGGCCAGTTCAAAACTGTGGTTCATCAGCAGTTGCGTCGCTGGCCCCGACGACGAGCTTGCTAGCGTGGTCGCGTCGCAGCTGTCGAGATGCGCGCGCGCCTCGTAAATCGGCTGCCAATCCGACGTGAAGATGGTGACGGAGAGGTCGATCGGCAAGCCGGGCGTGAGAGGGTAGAGGTTTGCAGCGCCGCCGCGATCATTGACGAAGAAGAAACCCCAACCGCTCGGGCCATAAGAACTCCCCGACAGCGGCAGCACATCATCATGGAACTTGACGCCGTTGATGTAGGCTTGCCCGACGAAGATCAGATCGCCGGTACGGTTGCGGATGTAGTCCATGCCTATGTCATTGCAATTGCTCGAGCTATCAACACCGGTGAACTGAACGAAAATGTCACCACGGGTTTCCTGCGCAAGCACGCTGCCCCCTGTGACAAGAACCAATACGAGCAGCGATATGACGAAAGTAACACGTTCCCGGACGCGCGCCAACATGACAACCTCCCCAATGTGATGGTAAACAACTCCCTTGCAATCTAATCATCATCGAATCTGAAAAATGCGCAAGTCGGCAGTACTGCAGTGTGACATCACACGAAGCGCCCCGACCGATCGGCCGGGGCGCAGGTGATGCTATTGGCATCGTCGCGCGATAAACGGTTAGCCGCCGAGCAGATCAACCGGCGCTGCGCCTGCTGCCGGCACCGGCAGCGCACGAAGCGGTGTGTTCGAGTTCGTCATCACGGACAGCGTCACGCTGTCGAAGGCGATATTGCCCGTCCCAAACTTCTGCTGAATGATGAGTTTGGCCGAAACCAGCGGCTTCTTGAGCTTCATGAACGCCTCGAACGGCGTGGCATACGGGTACGTGCCGTACAAATGCTCGCCCGCGGGCAGTGTCACCGCCAGCGTGTTTGACGTGCCATCGGCAAAGGTCAGTATCGCCTTCACCTTCGCGCCTCCGGTGTAGCCGGTGAACGACTGCGCGAACCCGTGCAGATAGACGATGTCCTTCTTCTGCCCGATAGCGCCCGTATATGTCTGCTTGAGCTTCGACTTGGCGCTCGGCTCGGCGATGAACAGGAAACCGCAGTCGCCTTCGTAGTTGGACGATCCCCCGCGCGGCGCGGCGCACACCCGGCTGTCGTTGAACGTGTTCTTCCCCTTCCAAAACGCAGCCAGATCGGCATCGAGCACCCCGCCTGATTCGCCGGGCGCCTCAAAGCTGTGATTCTCCAGCAGATTATAGGCCGGGCCGTGCGTAGTCGATGTAAAAGTCGTCGCGTCGCAGCTGGCGAACACCGCGCGCGCCTCATACACGGGTTGAAGATCGAGCGTGAACAACGTCAGGAAATACTCGACCTTTTTACCGGGCGTAAGCGGCCAGACATCAATGGGCGCGCGACCACGGTTGTTGACATAATTCAATGTGGCGGTTCCTATCACGCCACCCGGATAATTGGCAGGCACAAACGCATCACCCACAATTTGATCCTCGTAAATTGCTGTGGCTGCGAGGTACATAGACTCGGTAGTCCGCACGTAGACTTGAGGAACGAGGTGACTACAATCGCTCGTCCCGGATACTCCCAAGAAGATGACTTGACTGCCGGTCGCGCGTTCGTCCTGCGCAGAGGCAGCCCCGACCACTGAAATGGACAGGACAAGGATGAGGCTCACGAATACCACTAGAACGCGTTTCATTTTGTACTCCAATCGCTCGTTGGCGCATGGATCGCATGGACTGCTGTACTTGCTATAGTGAACGATAAATCCCGGATTTGCGCAACTCGTGGGGAGAACTGCGTTTGACGGCCGGTAATCCGGATTCGCATCGGCCTAAAACCAGAGTACAATTTTGTAGATTTTTGCAGGTTTTGGTCACGAGAGGCATATCATGGGCAACATCACAATCGGGCTTATCGTTTCTATCGTGGGAACCCTCGTGACCGGTGTATTCACGATGCTCGTATTTCGGCGTTGGCTCGCCAAGCGCCGTGAGGGCCGATCAGCCCCGCACTTACTGGCGTGGAGCATCGGCCTGCTGTTGTACTTCCTCGGCGTGCTGTCACAGGTCGTGTTGTATTTCACGTGGTCGCCGTTCTTCTTCAGCGTGTGGTACTGGTCGGGTGCGCTGATGGTCGCCGCATGGCTCGGACAGGGCACGGTGTATCTGCTGGCGCGTAAGGGCAACCTCGCCCGCAACCTGATGATGGTGCTGATCCTCGTCAGCTTGATGACGCTGCCGATGACGTTCATGACGCAGTACCGCGCCGAGAACTGGGAAGCCGGAAAGGACATGACCGCGCTGTACCGCGACGTGACCGACTCCGACGGCAATGTCGTGCGGGATGGCATTTTCCCGGCATCATCGCGCGGGACGGTGCGCTTCTTCAGCCCGATTATGAATGTGTGGGGGACGATTACGCTGGTCGGCGGGGCGATCTACTCAGCGCTGCTGTTCCGCCGCAAGCAGATCATGCGCGACCGGATGATCGGCAACCTGCTGATCGCGGCGGGTGGCCTGTTCCCCGCGTTCGCTGGCGCGCTGGTTCGCCTCGGAGACCCGTCGTTCAAGTACTTCGGCGAGATGGCCGGCGCGATCCTGATCTTCATCGGGTTCATGCTGGCATCGCGGGCGGTCGATGACGTGCGAGACGCCGCCGAAGCGCGCAAACGGCGTCCCGCGCAGGCGGTTGGGGACTGACCGGCATGACTGAGACATCCCCCCAACCTGAGCGCACGAAGCGCGTCTATGCGCAAGGCGTGCCAGAGAAACCGTTTGAACTGCGGATAACGCTGATCGATGGCCTGCTGCTGGGCGTTACGCTGGCGTTCCTCGCCGCCGCTGTCATCGACGCCGTCTCACGCTTCGGCGGGTCGAACCCGTATCTGGTCGTCCGCGCCGTGCATTTCCAGCTCAGCCGCTATGGGCTGATCGCGGCGGCGGTGATGGGCGCTGCTGCGCTGATACTGGGCGTTGTGCGCAAAGACGACGTGACGCCGTGGTTCCGGCGCGGCGCTTACATCGTGTTCGGCTCTATGCTGCTGCAAGCGATCCTCGGCTTTACGCTGCTGCTCGGATTCGGCGTGCAGCCCGGCCAACCGGAACACATCGTGTACGGACTCGCTACGACGGCCTGTCTGCCGTTCTTCATCTTTGTCGAGACGACCGCCAAGAAGCGCCCCGCGATGGGCAGCTATATCTGGGCGTTCGTGCTGCTGTTGGGCGTGGTCGTCCGCGCGATCGGCACCGGGCCGGCGGCCTAACCGAGACGTGGAAAGTGCGGAGTGAGGAGAAACCACAGCCCGTCACTCAGCGAACACTGCAACACTGAAATGAGCCGCGCTGGCTTTCAGCCGTGGGGCGAATGAAGGGGACGGCGCGGGCGCTGGTGGTGTTTAGCCTGCCCCGTCGCCGTCCCTTTCTAGGCCGGTGTTCGTAAGTCGAGAGATTCGGTCTCCCATCTTGCAGCGTTAGTCGAGCTATACGGCGCGGCGTTTTCTCATCACTTTCAACTTCGCGCTTCGGCCCTGCCGTTTACTATGGGCGTGGATCGCTCAAAAGCGACACGTCGAGCAGCAGCACGTCTCCGCTTCCCTGCGAAAACTCCAGCGTCACCGCCGTCAACTGAGTCAGATCGACGCCTTCGAGACTCGTGAGTGAATGACGGTCGGCGCCCGCCAAGATCGGCATACCGCCAAACCCGTACAGCGCGTCAGGTTCGGTATAAAGCAGCGGCGTGGTCTGAGCCGTAAACGTCCCGCTGCCGCCCGCTGCGTCGACAAGGCGAACCGTGTAGCTGATCGACGCTTGGCCGCCGTTCAACTCGCTGGTGGGATCAAGCACGATGCGGATGCTGAGCGCGTCGTAAATCGCCGCGTCGGTTGGCGCAAAGGTCAGCGTGTAGCGTGTATCGGGCTGTTCCCACGTCAGCCGCTTCATGATCGGCTCACCGGGCACCCCGAACTCATCAAGCGAAACCGCAGTCGGGTGGCAGATCTCCTTGGCTTCACATGACGTGACGGTCAGCCCCTCGCTCGCCTCCTCGCTTACCCCCTCGCCGTTCAACAAAACCTGCTTATCGGCCGTCGTCAAGTTGGCGATAACGGGCAAGCCGTACAACTGCGTCGGGGCGGGCTGCTTCACCGAGAACGGATGAGCGCCGTGCAGCATCGCCACAAAATCACGCACATAGGCGACCATGAACGCCTGCTGCGTCTCTTGCGACAACCCACCATCTTCCGCGAAACAGTGAGGGTTGCCGATCTTGTTGCCGCCGTCGTCATTCATATCGAGCAGCCCATTGAAGAAGTTGTGATTGGCCTTATCCAGCATGACCGCCGACGCGAATGCTGTGTGGTTGGGGTCGTTTTCCGACTCCTCAAAGTATCGCTGGCTGTCCCAGTAGTAGACGTCGCCGTCGCACTCCCCATAAACGATGCCCAGCGGCACATCGGACGGCGCAGAGAGGCCGCCATCGCCGGGTGCGCCGAACAACACCAACCCAGAGACGGGCATCTGCCGCGCGAGACTGAGGATCAGCTCGCCGCCGCGTGAATGACCGAGCAGCAGCAAGGGCTGGCTCAGATCGACACGCCCCGCCAAATCGATGGGCAGTGCGTTGTTCGCCAATGCGTCAAGGTGCATCTGGACGAGCTAAGGGATGAAGTAGTCGCCGATATTATTGAGATCGATCCCGTTGACAGTACCTTCAACGCTGAAAATGTCGTAGGTATCATTGAGGTTGATCGCGAGGACGACATATCCTTCCTCGGCCAGCGCGCCAACGAGGTTGGCATGACCGACGTCGAAGCGCGACTCGGCCCCGCCCGGCAGACAAAACGTGACGATCGCTTGGGCCGGTGAGCTGATCGAGCCGGGCATCGGGCGGCAGATCTCCTGCCCGAAGCGTCCATGAAGCACCAGCGCGACAGGATGGGCGCCGTCCCCCTCCGGCACGGCGATAATGCCCTCGAGTTTCGCAGGGCGGCTCCACAGTGTTTCGCTGACCTTTGCCGCGACCTCATCGGGCAGAGTCAAGGTCGTCCAGCCCAACGAGTACGGCTGCGGGATGATAGACGTTTCGCCCACCAACGCGGTCGCGGTCACGTCGGGAAGAATCGACTGGACGTCAATCAGCGCGATAGAGTCGGTCAGCGCGGCGACCTCGGCCGAAAACGTCCCTGCCCACGCCTCGTTACTGGCGATCGCCACCAACGTCACAAACTGGCTGTCACTCGACAAGAGCGTTACTTGACCCGTGCCGTCCCCTTCAACGCCGAGCATGATGGCAAAGGTGAATCGGGTACCGCTCAGGCCATTAGCGGTGGTCAGCGATTCTGTTTCAGTGAGTTCAAGGCCGTACTGGTTGCCGTAGTAGTCGCGGTAGGCGTTGAGTAAATCTTCGGCCGTAAACGGCGCTTGCAACACCCCGCCCCCAACGCGCACCAGCGGGCCGAGGTCAGTCACGCCCGCCTTGCCCAACAAGATCGAGCGCTCATCACCCACAGGCACACCTTCCGGGCCGACGGGTGGATTGAGCAAATAGCCGTCGGGCAAGACATAGGTGAAGCCACCGCCGGGCAGTTCGCTGATCGTTTGCCCTGTCGGCGGTGTGACGGCGGAAATCGCGGCGATCGTCGCTGGGACGCTTGCTGATTCAGGCGTTCCGCGCAGCGACACGGGCGATTCCACCAGCGCCGCCAGCGTGATGATCGTGAGCAGGAGGTAGCCGTATAGTTTGGTCATAGCGAAGATGTCCGGCTGTCAATCGGTCGTGAAGCGCATGCAGAGGAAACTTCCGTCCTCATTGCGGCTCGCTGTGTAAACGATAGCAGCGGCGCCGGACTTCCGCAAACGCGCCTCAGCAAGCGCAGCGCCGCTCGCATGGGCCGTCAGAACCGAGCTAGAACGGGATCGTCGCTGCCGGGTTGCCGCGCATACCGTTGTACATCAGCTCGAAGTGCAGATGCGGGCCGGACGAATTGCCGGTTGAGCCGACCGCGCCGATGGTCTGGCCGATGCTGACCACCTGACCGCAGCGCACGTTGACCGCGCTCATGTGGCCGTACAGCGTCTGGAACGGGCCAGAGGACAGCACGACAGCATAACCGTAGCCCCAGTCACTCCACCCGGCGAAGATCACCCGGCCGCTGTTGGCCGCCATGACCGGCGCGCCGACCGCCGCGGCAAGGTCGATGCCGGGGTGCCACTCCGCGTACCCGCGCGTGATCGTGTAGCCGTTCAACGGCCGCTGCCAGCCGACCGAAGGCCCGACCTCCTGCGCGCCGCAGCTTCCCGGCCCGGCGTTGAACGACACGGTATTGGCGGCAGCTGTCGTCCCGCTTCCGCTCCCGCCCGACGTCCCCTGCACGATCGGCGGCGACCAGTTGATGTTCTCGCCCGTGCCGCCGGGGATGAACACACGCATCCCGACCGGCGGAACCATGTCCGGCGTGTAGCCTTTGAGCTGGTTGTATTCGCTGTCGATGACGAGGTACGGGTCGTCTACCTTATAGTACTCTGCGATATCACGAAGGGTCGCGTCGCCCACGGCGATATGCGCCACGCCGTCAACCGGCGGGATGTACAGGATGTCACCGGGGATCAACGTCCAGAGCTGGCGGCGGTCATTGCTCCACGCGATGCTGTTCTGTTCGAGGTTGAAGCGCTGCGCGATGTCCGACACGGTATCGCCGCGCTGGATGACGTATTCGATGACGGTATTGCGCGGCCGATCCGGGATGATCGTGAACGGGTCGAGGCCGTCGCGCGAGATGACGAACGGGTTGGGGCCGCCGACCGCTTGTACTGGCTGTTCGAGCAGCTGCGCGATCACCCCGCCGTCGACGGTTGGCAGGGCTTCCGGCGCCGTGACGATGGGAGCGGTGGTCGCGGTCGCGTCCTGCGGCGCAGAAGTCGGCTGCGGCAGGGTCGCGGTCGCGGTGGGCAAATCCGTACGGACAACGGCGACCTGCTCACCCGGCGGGCCGGCCTGCGGCGTGACCAGCAGCACGATCAGCGTGCCGGCAGCGAACAAGAGCGTGCCGCCAAGGCTGATTAACCCGAACAGTCCGATCCCGCCACGGCGAGGCGGCGCATCCAGCATCGGAACGGTGGCCGTAGGACGGGTGTCGTCCGGTCGCACCGGGGGTTCTTCGAACATGCAGTCCATTCCTCCGTGCGGCATCCCCGCACGCGAGCAGATTAGCACTGCGCTATGCCCGTGACAACCGTGGCTTTCAGGCGATTGGACTACGCCAGCGCCGCAGTTCCCCGCTGGGCGCTTGTGCGCTAGACCGGCTCTGCTACAATCGCGTTGTGCATAAGGGAGTCCCTGCATGGTCAAGAAGTTGATTTTAATCGGCGTGTTGATCGTCGCCGTGAGTATGGTGGCCGCGGCGTGCGCGCAATCGCCGATGATCGTCTACATTGTGGTAACGGCGACACCCGAAGGCGTGATCCCCAGCGTATCCGTCGAGCCGACACAAGCCCCGACCCAGCTGGTACCGACGACATCGCCCAACGACATCGCCACCGTCGCGCCGACCGAAGCGGGCCAGTCATCGCAGGTTGAGGCCGCGCCGACCAACACCGTGCGTCAGATTTACGTCGCCGAGCAGCCGTTCGAACGCGGGCGCATGTTCTGGCTTGAACCGACCGGCCAAATCTGGGTGATGATCGAGACCGAGCCGGGGGTCGGGCTGTGGCAGGTCTACGAAGACTTGTTCAAAGAAGGCGATATCGAGTTTGATCCGACGATGGCGACACCCGAGGGGCTGCTGCAGCCGGTGCGCGGCTTCGGGCTGATCTGGCGCAGTAACGAAGAAGTGCGCGAAGGATTGGGCTGGGGTACCGATATCGAGGTCGGTTTCGTCACCAACTACGAGTACGAGCCGGGCGGCAGTGTAGTGGACGGTGTATTTCAACCCGGCCCCGGCTATCATTACCTGCAAAACCAGTACGGCCAGTGGTTCCGGTTCAACGAGATCAACGGGACGTGGCAGTCGGTGCAGCGCACCGCCCCTACCCCGACTCCGTCGAACGGCACGGCCGATAGCTAACACAGAGGACTGATGCCCCACCATCTCGATACGCTGGCGATTCACGCCGGTCAGGAACCCGACCCGACGACCGGCGCAATTATGACGCCGATCTATCAGACATCGACTTACGTGCAGGCCGCGCCCGCCGAACACAAAGGGTACGAATACAGCCGCACCGACAACCCGACCCGCACGGCGCTGCAGGAGTGCGTCGCGGCCATCGAGGGTGGGAAGTTCGGGCTGGCGTTCGCCAGCGGGCTGGCCGCCATCGACACGATCATGCGCCTGTTCAGCCCCGGCGATCACATCATCGTCGGCGATGACGTGTACGGCGGCACGTTCCGCCTGTTCGAGAAGGTCTTGGCGCGCTACGGCCTCACGTTCAGTTGGGTCGACCTGACCGATCTGGACGCAGTGAAGGCGGCGTTCACCCCGGCGACGCGCTTGCTGTGGCTTGAAACACCGACCAACCCGATGCTGCGCCTCGCCGATATTGCTGCGCTGGCCGCCCTCGCCCCTGAGCGCGTGCTGGTGGCGGTCGATAATACGTTCTGCAGCCCAGCGATTCAACAGCCCCTGCTGCTCGGCGCCGATATCGTGATGCACAGCAGCACGAAATACCTCGGCGGCCACTCCGATGTCGTCGGCGGCGTCGTCGCGCTCAATGATCCGGACATCTACGCCCGGCTCAAGTTCTTGCAAAACGCCATCGGCGCGGTGCCGGGGCCGATGGACTGCTTCCTCACGTTACGCGGCATCAAGACGCTCGGCGTGCGCATCGAACGACACAGCAGCAACGCAACCGCCGTCGCGCGAATGCTCGAAGATCACCCCGCCGTCCGGCAGGTGATCTACCCCGGCCTCGACAGCCACCCGCAGTACGCGCTGGCCCAGCGCCAAATGCGCCTGCCCGGCGGCATGCTCTCGGTCGTCCTCGACACCGTCGAGCAAGCGCACCGTCTTGTCACACGGACGAAGCTGTTCGCATTGGCCGAGTCGTTGGGCGGCGTGGAAAGCCTGATCGAGCATCCGTACAGCATGACTCACGCCAGCACCGCCGACAGCGACATCGCCGTGCCCCCTCAGTTGGTGCGTCTGAGCGTCGGAATCGAGCACGTCGACGATCTGATCGACGACTTGCGGACGGCGCTGGCGGATTGACCACCGCCGATGCGGACTTGTCTTGTTGAAGTGTTGACAACGTCACGCTAAAATCCCGCCCATTCGGGGGTAGGAACGAAAGCTCACGCCATGACGACCATCTTGGCTATCTCAAGTTATCTCAAGGGCGAGGCGCTCTTGTACGAATCCAAGCGGCTTGGGGCGCATACGCTGCTCTTGACGGAGGAGAAGCTCAAGGACGAGTGGCCGAGAGACGCCTTCGACGAAATGTTCCAGATGCCCAATCTCAGCAAGCTGCCGGACGTGCTCTACGCCGTGTCTTATCTCGCGCGTACGCGGAAAATCGACGCGATCATCCCGCTGGACGAGTACGACGTCGAAATGGCGGCGATCCTGCGCGAACACCTGCGTTTGCGCGGCATGGGCATGACGCAGACCAAGAATTTCCGCGACAAGTTAGCGATGCGAGAGGTGACGTCCCGCGCCGGTTTGCGTGTGCCGGCCTTCGTCGGCGTCATCAACCACGAGGACATCCACAACTACACCGACCATGTAGCGCCGCCGTGGGTGCTCAAGCCGCGGCTCGAAGCAGGCGCGATGGGCATCAAACGCGTGGCGAACAAAGACGAGCTGTGGTGGTTCATCAATGAACTGGGCGATCAAGCCTCATTCCGCGTGCTTGAACACTACGTTCCGGGCGACGTGTATCACGCCGACGCGCTGACGGTGAACGGCGAGACGATCTTCGTCAACGTGTCACGTTACGGCCGGCCGCCGCTCAACGTCAGCCATGACGGCGGCGTCTTTACAACGTACACACTGCCGGCCAGCGATCCCGACGCCGAGGCGATCATCGGCATGAACCGTCAGGTGATCGAAGCGCTGGGGCATACCCACGGCCCGACCCATGCCGAGTTCATCAAGGGTCATGCGGACGGCCAGTTTTACTTCTTGGAGATTGCCGCGCGTGTGGGTGGCGCGCACATCGCAGACCTCGTCGCCGCGGCGACCGGCGTGAACTTGTGGGCCGAATGGGCCAAGCTGGAGATCGCCATCGCACGCGGCGAATCGTACAGCCTGCCGCCGCTCAAGAACCTGCACGGCGCGCTTCTGGTGTGCCTCGCCAAGCAGGAATGGCCTGATCTCAACGCCTACAACGCGCCCGAAGTGGTCTGGCGTATTCACAAGCTGCATCACGCGGGGCTGATCGTCGCCGGCGAAGACCGTGCGACAATCGACGCCCTGCGCGCCGAGTACGGCGAGCGTTTCGTTCAGGATTTTCTCGCCGTTGCGCCAGCGCGCAAGAGCCATCTCGACGCCTAGCATGCTTGTGTACTGCCGACCTCACCAGAACCTCTGCTCGTGTATCCTACACTGCCTGCTGGACAGCCCCCGCTAATGCCTGTCCTGACGTCGAACTACCCCGCTGCCCAGCCCGGCACACCGTCACTGCGACCAACACCGGAACGGGTCGGCGCGCTGAGCGAGTACACCGGCGCTGGTGTTACCATCGCGATCATCGACAGCGGCTTCTACGCGCATCCTGATCTACGCGGGCGCATCCGCGTTCATGTCGACGCGACGACCAGCGACATCGTCGAGTCGCAGAGCGTGTCGAAGTCGCCGGCGTATAGCTGGCACGGCATGATGACCAGCGTGATCTGCGCTGGGAACGGCTGGCGCAGCGGCGGCAAGTACCGCGGCATCGCCAGCGGCGCCGAGCTTGTGCTGGTCAAGATCAGCAGTCCCAAGAACGAAGTCAAGGAAGTCGACATTCAGCGTGGGCTGGAGTGGGTGCTGGCGAATCATGCCCGCTACAACATCCGCATCGTGAACCTGTCGGTCGGCGGCGACTTCGTCAGCTATGACAGCCAACACCCGCTGCATCTGGTGATTCGCACTTTGACGCAGAAGGGCGTGATCGTGGTGGCGGCCGCTGGCAACCGTCCGGTGAATCACCTGCTGCCCCCGGCGTCGTCGGCTGAGGCGATCACGGTGGGCGGGCTGGACGACAACAACACCGACGACCGCCGCGAATGGCGGTTGTACGGACACAACAGCGGGCTGGCCTACGATGGCTCGGACAAACCGGATTTGGTCGCGCCGGCGCGCTGGATCGCGTCACCGATCATGCCGAGCACGCCGATCGCGTGGGAAGCGTTCTGGATCGGCCCGCTGCTGGAAAGTTCGGCCAAGCATCCGATCCGCCAGCTCATGGAGTCCGGAAGCGCCGACAAGGGCCTGACCAAGCTGTTCGGCCAACCTTACAGCCCCAACCTACTCAGTACGTTGCAAGCGCGCGCGTACGAACATAAACTCATTGACGCGTATCATCAGCATGTCGACGGCACATCGGTCGCCACGCCGATTGTGACTTCGGTGATCGCGCAGATGCTCGAAGTCAATCCGAAACTGACGCCGGCGCAGGTCAAGGCCGTGCTGAAGCAGACGGCTCAGGTGTTGGAGGATGCGCCGTCCACCCGGCAGGGGGCCGGGGTGCTCGATGCCGCCGCTGCAGTGCGTATGGTGCGCACTGGCGGCTTCTAGGGAAAGCGCACACTATGAATCGCGAATATCACCGCTGGTACAGTCCGTCGCTGCAGCGAGATATGGAGCTGCTCATTTTCGGGCATGCCGGCGCACGGGTGCTGGTGTTCCCGACCAGCCGCGGCAAGTATTACGAGTGGGAAGACCGCGGCATGTGGAACAAGCTGTCGTGGTTCATCGACAACGGCCACTTGCAGTTCTACTGCGTCGACAGCGTTGATGGCGAAAGCTGGTACAACCGGAATGCGCATCCGGGCCAGCGTGCGTGGCGGCAGACGCAGTACGACAACTACCTGTACAACGAGGTCGTGCCGCTGTCGCGCAGCAAAAACCCGAACCCGTTCCTAATCACGCTGGGGGCCAGCTTCGGCGCCTATCACGCGATGAACTTCGGACTCAAGCATCCGGACGTGGTCGGGCGTATCCTCGGCATGAGCGGGATCTACGACATCAGCTATTGGACGGACGGCTGGAGCGGCGAGCACGTCTACCTCAACAACCCGACGTGGTTTATCCCCGGCGAGAACGACCCGCGCCGGATCGCCATGCTGCAGCGGCTCGACATCATCATGGTGGCCGGCAGCGACGATCCACTGCTTGACCGCTCGCGCACGATGAGCCGTGTGCTGTGGGCGAAGGGGATCGGCAACGCCCTGCGCGAATGGAACGGCTGGAATCACGACTGGGGCTACTGGGAGCAGATGATCCGCGCGTACATCGGCGGGCATGACTGAAGTGACGAGTCGGACGTGATGAGTGATGAGGATAGGTCACGCCTTCAATCTCGAGCTAAGTAGTGGGACGGACAGCATGTTCGGCGAGGGTCACTCGTCGGCTAACGAAACCCTGGGCCGCTGCGCCCTGTGACGGCGGCCTCGTTAAAATGGAAAAATGGCTCGCGTTGGGCCGGGAGCGTGATCTATGACAGAACCGTTGAAGATTGGATTGTTCGTCGGGCGCGAGTGGTCGTTTCCGCCCGCGTTCATCGAAGAGGTCAATAAGCGGGACGATGGCGTCGTCGCCGAATTTGTGAACATCGGCGGGACGCGCATGAACGAGGCCGTACCCTACCGCGTCATCATCGACCGCATCAGCCATGAGGTGCCCTACTATCGCTCGTACCTCAAGAACGCCGCGCTGCAAGGGGTGAAAGTGGTCAACGACCCGTTCATGTGGTCGTCCGACGACAAGTTCTTCGACGCCAGCCTCGCCGACCGGCTGGGCGTGGCGCATCCCAAGACGGTCGTGCTGCCCAACCACAGCTACGTCCCCGGCATCGTGCCGAACGAGAGCCTGCGCAACTTGACGTATCCGCTTGACTGGTACGCACTGGTCGAGTACGTCGGGGGATTCCCGGTGATCCTCAAGGACGCGCATGGCGGCGGATGGCAGGACGTGTACGTGGCGCACAGCATGGAAGAGCTGTGGCACTACTACAACCAGTCCGGCCTGCTGACGATGGTCTTGCAGGAGTACATCACGTGGGACAACTATGCGCGCGTGATGTGCCTCGGCCAGAGCGACATCTACGTGATGAAGTACAAGCCGGGCCGTCACGGCGCGGGCCGCTACTTTGAAGATCACGACTTCTCGCGCGAGCTGTACGACCGCATCGTGCGCGACAGCATCACGCTGGTCGAGGCGCTCGGCTACGATATGAACACCGTCGAGTTTGCTATCCGCGACGGCATCCCTTACGCTATCGACTTTATGAATCCGGCGCCGGACATGGACATCAACTCGTTGGGCAAGAAGCACTTCGAGTGGATGGTCACGCACATGGCCGATATGTGCATTCGCCTTGCCAAGTCGGATGCGTCGACCGGATCACGTTACGTGTGGTACGAAAAGGCGACTAACACCCGGAGTAGATAGCCATGATTCAGCAGGCCATTCAACACTACCACGATCTGCTTGTCGGCGGCCTTGCTGAAGAGACCCATCAACAACTCATGGAGTGGCAGCGCGAGCGACGCCTGTACTTCGGCGCTGTGCCGGTGTGCCGCGTGCTGCGACCGCACTTTTACAGCGCCGAGGCGTGGGAATACCTGCGCACGCGGACGGCGCTGGTGCTGAGCGCGTTCCGCAAGGCGCACGACGCCGCTATGAACGACGTCAAACTGCGCGAACAGCTCGACCTCGAACCCTACGAGGAGGAGATGCTGCACGTCGACAAGGACGCGCACATCGACACGCCGTGGACATCTTCGCGGCTCGACTCGTTCTTCCGGCCAGAGACCGGCTACCTCAAGTTCGTCGAGTACAACGCCGAGACACCGGCCGGCATCGGCTACGGCGACACGCTGATCGACGTGTTCGAAGACCTGCCGGTGTTTCACCGCTTCCAGCAGCGTTATCGCGTTCAGTCGACGCGCGGCATGGGCCATCTGCTGGACTGCATCTTGCGCGGGTATCGCGAGTGGGGCGGCCACGATCGTCCGCAGATCGCCGTGCTGGATTGGGCCACCGTGCCGACCCGCAACGAGCATTACACCAGCGCCGAGTTCTTCGAATCACACGGCTATAGGTCGATCGTGACCGAGCCGGAGGCGCTCGAATATCGCAACGGCGGGCTGTATCAGGGCGACTACAAGGTCGACATCATCTATAAGCGCGTGCTGTGCACCGAGTTGATTCATCAGCTCGGTATGCAGCACGACGTGGTACGGGCGGTGCGTGACGGCGCGGTGTTCATCACCAACTCGTTCAGCGCCAAGCTGCTGGCGAAGAAGGCATCGCTGGCGGTGCTGAGCGACGAGGCCAACGCGCACCTGTTCTCCCCGCGCGAGCTTGAGGCCATCGCCGCGCATATCCCGTGGACGCGCCGCGTGCAGGATCGCAAGACGACTTACGAGGGGCAGGAGATCGACCTGCTGGCGTGGGTGGCCGACAACCGGCATAAGCTGGTCATCAAGCCCAACGACGAGTACGGCGGCAGCGGAGTCATCATCGGCTGGGAAGTCGACAGCGACCGTTGGAACACGGCCATCCAGCACGCGCTGACGACCCCGCATGTGGTGCAGGAGCGCGTACAGTCCTCTCAGGTCGATTACCCGATGATGTTCGATGGCCGGCTCGACATCAGCAAGCGGTACGTGGACGCCGATCCATACGCCTACTACGGCGAGCGCATCGAAGGTTGTCTGACGCGCCTATCCGGCTCGGCCCTGCTCAACGTCACCGCCGGCACCGGGTCGGTCGTGCCGGTGTTCGTGATCGAAGACGCGAGGACGTAGGGAGGCTGAGCATCCCCGCCGGCAGCACCCACCTGTCGATGAGGAGGGTGGTTGACGCGCGGACGAACTTCTAAGCCGGTGTTCGTAAGTCGAGAGATTCGGTCTCCCATCTTGCAGCGTTAGTCGAGCTATACGACGCGGCGTTTTCTCATCACTCAACACTTTCAACTTCGCGCTTTGCAGCATCCCGTCGTCCTTCTCCTTACACTCAGTCTATCGGACATTTTCTCCGTCCGCTAAACCGGGGTAAGGTCAACCTCTCCTCTTGACATATTGACGTGTGTCGATATATAGTCGGGGCATGGACGCGAATCTGATCACCTTTGCCAAAGCCGTCGCTGACGAGACCCGCCAACAGATTATGACCTGTCTGTGCTGCGAATGGTGTTCGGTCGGTGACGTGGTCGACCAGTTGGGCGGGAAGGTCAACCAGCCGACGGTCAGCCATCACCTCAAGACGCTGCAAGAGGCGGGCTTGGTCGAGGTGCGTCAGGAGGGACGCCAGCGCTTCTACACCCTGAACCAGTCGCGGATCACGATGTGCTGCGGGATGCTCGTGCAGCAGTTTGCGCCTGAGTACGCCGCGTCGAATATCATCCCATTGGATCAGGTCACGTAGCGCCGGGGACAGCGCCCTCTTTTTTTGTGTTCATATATCGATGGCCGTCGATAATTCACACACCGCTATTGGAGCTTGAGGAGCCTACGATGAACGTCAACCCTGTCCCGTCTGTGGATGTCCCCGACTGCTGCGATGATTCGTGCTGCTGCGACTGCGGCGACGGATCGTGCTGCTAGCCGGAAAGTCATCGAGGGTGAGAGATGGGCACGGCTCGTCCCTCACCCCCGATATCCCCCGTGGAGTTTGGCCGTAGTTGCAAAGCGAAAAACCTCGAGTCAGGCTTGAGTTAGGAAAGACAGGCGGCGCAGCGCGTGTTGTGTTTCGGCGTTGTGGCAGCGCGTTCCGCAGGGAGCGACCTTACTGGCACGCAGCGGCCGAAACCGGGTGCAGTACTCCTTGCCGGCATCGGCTCGCTTCAAGGCGCCAAACTCCAAGACAGGCCGCAGTGGCGCGGCCTGTTGCTTTACCCTCGGTGGGAGTCGAACCCACAACCTCAGCCTTAGGAGTGCTTTGCTCTATCCTTTGAGCTACGAGGGCATCCAGAATCCATTATACGGACGGTCTCTCATCTGCGCCAGACGCGTATGAGGTACGCGCTGCCGGCGCAACGCGATGAGTCCATTCCCCAAAATTAACCGGAGTTAACAGACCACGCGCGTTGTGTGAAACCATCTGCGTGCTATAATCACCGCTTAGAGAAAACGGGGCGTTATGTACGTCCATTTGTTGGGAATGTAGTGGAAGGCGGATCGCGTTGAATTCGCTCGTCTTAACCCTTACGGAGGCGCTGCGGTATCGCGGTGGCATCGGGCAGTGGAGTTGGATCCTGCATCGTGTCTCCGGCCTCGGCGTCGTCCTGTTCTTGACGCTGCATGTGATTGATACGTCGTGGGCTGTGTTTTATCCCGGCCTGTACGAAGAGGCGATCGCCGCCTATCAGTCCCCGCTGTTCACCCTCGGCGAGTTCGCCCTCGTCGCGTGTGTGGTGTATCACGCCTACAACGGCATCCGAATCGTCATCTTCGACTTTCAACCGCGCTGGTGGAAACATCAACAGCGCGCGGCTTTTGCCGTGCTGGGGCTGACCGCCGTCACGTTGGTGCCGGTGTTCGCCCTGATGCTGATCGAAGTGATCGACCATTACGGCCACAGCCCGTTCGTGCTCGGCCTTGACCGCGTGCTGCTGGCGCAGGCGCCGTTCGCCGTCGGGATCGTCGTGGCGATCATCGGCGCCGTGCTGCTGTCCGGCCTAGTGGGTCTGGTGACTGGCGGCGGCGAAGCAGGCGGCCGCGCAGGGAGCAAGTTCGAACGCTTCTGGTGGTCGTTCATGCGCGTCAGCGGCGTGTTGATCCTGCCGCTGGTGTTCGGCCATCTGGTGCTGATGCACGTCGTACAGGGCGTGTTCGCGCTGACCGAAGCGGGTTCCACGATCATCGGCACGCGCGGCTTGCTCAACGTGAGCGGCACGGCGACCGAGTTCGTGCTCGCCCGTTGGAACACCTCGCTCGCTGGCCCGACGGCGGGTGTCGGCCTGTGGAAGCTGTACGACATTGGCCTGCTGCTGTTGGTGACGGTGCACGGCTTCAACGGTTTGCGCTATGTGCTGACCGACTACACCACCGACAAGCCGATGCTGCGCCGTGCAGCGACGTACCTCACCTTGATCGCCGGCGTGGTGCTGCTGGTCGTTGGCGGCGCGGCGCTGCTGGCGGGGATTGAACCGACCGCGCTCGATATGGCTTGCCATGCTCAGGAAGAACTGGGCAAGACGCTGTCTGAATTCTGCCAAGCTCGCATTGGTGGTTGAGACGTATGGGTAGAAACGAGCTGGGAAAGGTGATGGATGAACACGCATAAAGTTGACGCAATTATCGTCGGGGCGGGCGGCGCAGGTTTGATGGCCGCGCTGTATGCGAGCAAGGGCGGCGCGACGGTCGCCGTTGTCTCGAAGCTGTACCCGACGCGCAGCCACACCGGCGCGGCGCAGGGCGGGATCGGCGCGGCGCTGGGCAATAAGATCGGGGACGACCCCAATCCCGACAAGCCGATTTATCACGCCTACGACACGGTGAAGGGCAGCGACTATCTGGCTGACCAGAACGCGGCTAAGGTTCTGGCCGAAGAGGCGGTCGATGCCGTGCTTGAGCTGGAACACATGGGGCTGCCGTTCGATCGCACGCTCGAGGGCAAGATCAGCCAGCGGCGGTTTGGCGGCCATACCCAGAACTTCGGCGAGAAGCTGGTGTACCGCGCCTGTCATGCCGCCGACCGCACCGGTCACATGATCTTACAGACGCTCTACCAGCAGTGTATCAAGGCCGGCGTCCGGTTCTATGACGAGTACCACGTCGTCGATGTGCTGATCAACAACGGAACCTGTGTCGGCGTTGTCGCTATTGACCTCAACAGCGGCGAATTTCACACCTTCCACGGCAAGGCGACGCTGTTCGCTTCAGGGGGATGGGGGCGCTGCTGGCAGGTGACGAGCAACGCGCACAGCATGACCGGCGATGGCGCGGCGGCCGTATTCCGTCGGGGCATCCCCATGCAGGATATGGAGTTCTTCCAATTCCATCCAACCGGCATCTTCAAGTTGGGCATCCTGATCACCGAAGGCGTGCGCGGCGAAGGCGGCATTCTGGTGAATCGCCACGGCGAGCGCTTCATGGAAAAATACGCGCCCCATGTGAAAGACCTCGCCAGCCGCGATGTGGTCAGCCGCGCGATCTACAACGAGGTCAAAGCGGGCAACGGTATTCAAGGCCGCGACTACGTATACCTCGATATCCGGCCCGAGACGGTCAACCGCTACTTTGCCGAAGCCGGTGAGAGCAAGCGCATCGACCGCGAGTACGTCGAAAAGAAGCTGCCGGATATCCTCGACTTCTGCCGCACGTACTTGGGCGTGGATCCGGTGGTCGAGCCGATGCCAGTTCAGCCGACAGCGCATTACGCAATGGGCGGCATCCCGACCAACGTCAACGCCGAGGTGGTGATCGACGCCAACTGGACGGTCATGCCCGGCATGTACGCGGCCGGCGAGACCGCCTGTGTGAGCGTGCACGGCGCTAACCGCCTCGGCACCAACTCGCTGGTCGATCTGGTCGTATTCGGCCGGCGCGGCGGCAAGAACATTGCGGAGTTCGTCAAGTCCGCCCATTTCACCGATCTGCCGGCGGATGCGGATAAGGAGATCAAGGCGGAGTTTGAGCGTATCCGCGCGTGCAAGGGCAAGACTCGCGCCTATACCCTCCGCGACCGGATGCAGAAGCTGATGAACGACAACGTCGGCGTGTACCGCACCGCAGAAACGATGCAGGCGGCGGTCGAAGGACTGCGCGAGCTGCGTGAGACGTTCATCAAAGACCTGCACGTTGACGACCGGGGCAAGCGCTTCAACACCGACGTGATGGAAGCGTGGGAACTTGAAAATCTGCTTGATTTGGCCGAGGTCACGGCGGTGAGCGCGCTCAACCGGCGCGAAAGCCGCGGCGCGCACAGCCGCGAAGATTTCCCCAAGCGCGACGATGCCAACTTGCTTGTGCATACGTTGGCGTACCGCGAAGCGCCCAGCCTGTACGGAGTCGCCGCGCCGGAATACAAGCTCAACATGGATAAGAAGGTCGACCTGTCGCTAGCGGCGGACGACCCCCGCTTTGCCCCGAAGGAGCGCGTCTACTAGGCGCGCGGCTAGGCTCGTACTGGTAAGAAATGAGGACGACGAATGGTTGACGTAACCCTGCGCATCCGGCGCTATAACCCGGAGGACACCCAGAATCGCAAGCCGTACTGGCAGGAGTTCAGCCTGAAGGACTGCCATCCCTCCGACCGTGTGCTGGACATGCTGCACCGGGTGAAATGGGAGCAGGATGGCACGCTGGCGCTGCGCCGATCGTGTGCGCATGGGGTGTGCGGCTCAGATGCGATGCGCATCAACGGGCGTAATATGTTGGCCTGCAAGGCGCTGATCCGCGATTTGTTTTCGCCGGTTCCCGACAGCGTCAAGATTCAGGTTGAGCCGATCCTCGGCCTGCCCGTGCTGAAAGACCTGATCGTCGATATGGAGCCGTTCTTCGCCCACTACCGCGAGGTGATGCCCTACTTCATCAACGACGATCCGCTGCCGGCGAATGGCCGTGAGCGCTTCCAGACACAGGAAGACCGCGAGAGGTTCGATGACACGACCAAGTGCATCCTGTGCGCATGCTGCACCACGGCTTGCCCCTCGTTCTGGGCCAACGGTCAATATGTCGGCCCAGCGGCGATTGTACAGGCGCACCGTTTCATCTTCGACAGCCGTGACAAAGCGACCGCCGAACGTCTCGCGATCTTGGCCGAACCGAACGGCGTGTGGCGCTGCCGCACGATCTTCAACTGCACGCCGGCCTGCCCACGCGAGATTGAGGTGACACGGGCGATTGGCGAGGTCAAGCTGGCGATTCAGCGCGGGACGACCGAGGGTATCATCAAGGTCACCGAGATCAAGGAAGTCGTGTCCAACAGCTAAGCGACGCGCCCCGGCCCGCGATGCTCTTGTGGGTGTCAAGGGAAGCGGTCAACTCAGATACATACGCCGCCTCCCCGCTGCCGAGTGAGTCACTCAACAGCGGGGAGATTTGCTTTCACCCGGCACCAGCGCGAGTGCGGACGACGATGAGAATCGTCACAGGATTACCACCCGTTGGGACGCCCGACTCATCAGCTTAGAACCACGCAAGAGGCTGTTTGTGGTGGATGTGTCGCTCACGCCGAACATCCCCGCCAGCGGGGACGGTAACGGCGGCTAGTCCTTCCGTTTCCCTGCCATCAGCTCATCCAAGCTGCCGCCGGGGCGCATGAACCCCTCGCCATACGCCACGTGCCCCTGCGCGATCACGACGAACGCGTGCGGATCGGTGAACGCCACGATCTGCCGCAGTTGGTCGATCTGAAAGCGCGCAACTGTGACGAACAGCATCGTGCGCTCGTGACCGGTGTACATGCCGGTCGCCTGCCAGCTTGTGACACCGCGCCCCATCATGTGCATGATCGCCTGCGCGACCGTGTCCGGGTGATCGGTGACGATCAGTCCCATGCGGACGACGCTCGGCCCTTCCAGCAGATAGTCCGACGTTGCGCCTTCGACGCCGAGCGCCACGATCGCGTACAGCGCGCCTTCCCAGCCGAACACCAGCCCCGCCGCGCCGACTACCACGATGTTCGAGTAGAGGTAGACCGTGCTCAGCGGCAGGCCGAAGCGATGCTGGAAGATGCGCGCCAGCGTCGATGTGCCGCCCGCCGTGCCGCCCGCCTTGTAGATCAGCCCGGCTCCGACGCCCCCGACCACGCCGCCAAACAGCGCGTTGAGCAGCACGTTGTCGCTGACGCCCTGCGGCGGGAACAACGGCGTCGCCCAGTCCGTCACCAGCGAGAACAGCACGACGCAGTACACCGTGGAAGCGACAGTACGCCAGCCGCCCAGCATACGATACGCGAAGATTTGAATCGGGATGTTGCCGAGCAGGACGACTAAGCCGATCGGCGTATCGAACAGATAATTGAGCAGCACCGCCACGCCTGAAACGCCGGCGGGCGCGATATTGAACGGCGCCATGAACACGACCACCGACACCACCCAGATCAGCGTGCCGGCGGTGAGCATCACGAGGCGCAGGATCGTTTGTTGTGTCGTTCGGTTGAGGGTGACGGACATGCGCTGCTCCTACGCTGGTGTGTTGAGATGATGGATCACGCGCAGGCCATCGAGCGTCAGTTCAGGCTCGATGCGGTCGAAGACATTCGTGTGCGGCTGGAACACACGCGCCAGCCCACCAGTCGCGAACACGCGGATTTCGTCGGGGCTGGCGATCACAGAGTCGTCCTGCATCATCTGCGCCTTGATACGCGTGACCAAGCCTTCGATCATGCCGAGATAGCCGAGGAAGATGCCGGACTGCATGGCGTGAATGGTGTTGCGTCCGACGGCGGACGGGGGCGGCAGCAGGTCGATCTTGTGCAGGCGCGCGGCGCGGCTGACCAGCGCGTCATGCGCCACGCCGATGCCCGGACAGATCGCGCCGCCGCAGTAGGCGTTGTGCCGATCTACGACGTCGAAGTTGGTCGACGTGCCGAAGTCCACGACAAATGCCGGGCCGCCACCGTGCAGGCACACGATTGCGGCCGCATTGGCGATCCGGTCGGCGCCGGCCTGCTGCGGCTGATCGATGGCGAGCGTAACGCCGTTGTCGGTCTTGTCGCTGACGACGACGGGCGAAAACTTGAAGTAGCGCTCGACCAGCTCGACGAACGTCAGCGTCAGGCTCGGCACAACGCTGCCGATAACCACGCCGTCAATCGCGTCCATCGACACGTTGGCGCTGTGAAGGAAGTTGCGGACGAGCACGGCGTACTCATCAGCCATTTTGTCGGGGACGCTGCGCGCGCGCCAGCTCAGCGCCCACGCATCGCCATCCCACAGGCCGAGATGAAGGTTGGTGTTTCCTACGTCAAATGCCAGCAGCATGACGGGTTGCTTTCTTGTCGGGGGAAGAAACGCTCGCGACAAGTATACAACCCGCCATGCTGCTGGGGCAGATGGGGCTTAGATGATAGGGCTAGAGCGAGAAGGCGCCGGCGATCACCAGCACGACGGCGAGGGCTGCGACAAAGCGCACAACCCGGTTCAGGTGCAGACGGGATTGCGCGTCATTGGCGGACGTCGCGAGATCCCACGCGTTCAGATCGAACTCATGGCCGGTATCGGTGTGCCGGCTGAGGTTGGATCGCTGCGACGTTTGTGCGGCCAGATAAGCCTGAGCATACATGGCGGATACTCCTGTTAGATGGACGTGGTTTAGGTACAGCGATCAGTCTATGCCGACTCGGAGCCGCGTCTACGACGCATTTGTGGGGGTAAACGCGCAGAGGCGCTCGATGACGCCTCTGCTCCGGTCTGATGGAAGGTTTCCCCTCATAGAAGGGAGTGGGCGATTACAACACCGCGACCAGCACGACCAGCGCCAAGACGACACTGAAGATGCCGGGGTTGAAGTCAAGCTGCGCGGCGGACTCCCGCTGGCGCGGCGCATCCTGCCACGTGCCGAGGGTGATCTCACTCTCGGCGACGCTGGCGCCGGCGCGGCGGTTAGCCTGATTGAGGGATTCGAGCAGCACGTGATTGTTAGCGTTCATAGCCGGATACTCCTGTTCAATGGGTTTGTGATTGAATGTGGGTGGACGCCAGAAATCAGTCTATGCCGACTGAAAATTCCGTCTACCGTCCATTTGTGGGGGTTGTCATGACTCGTGCGCGGACTAGAGCGCCACGGCGAGCACGATGAGCGCCAGCATGACGCTGATCATGCCGGGGTGGAAATACTGTGCGAGTCCGGACTGCTTGTTCTGCTCGGCGTAGTCCCACGTGTTCAGGTCAAACTCACCGTCAATGATGCGGCGCGGATGCCGGTTGTTCCATGTGTAGGACTGGACGAGATAGTGATCGAGCATGTTCATGATGAGTGCTCCTCTGTATGTCGTGGATTAGATGCGTCTACAGGCTGATATGCTTACCGCGCAGCAGCGTACGACCACCCAAAATTGGGGGTCGTAACGTGGGGCGCACACTGGCGCCCCGACGATCTGCTGCTTGGCGCTAGTTCTCGGTCACGGTGACGACGAGCTGCGCCTTGTTATTGGCCTCGCTGATTTCGGTCACGACCTCGTCGGCGTCGACCACGGCTTCTAGGATGAACGTGCCGGCGGTATCGAACGTGTAGTCGATCAGAACGGCGGCGGATTCACCGGGGCGCAGGTTCGCCACGTTGACCTTGCGAATCTCGCCGTCCGGGCGCAGCTGCAAGGACACGGCGAAGTCGCCGGTACGCCGGCTTCCGACGTTCGATATCGTGATCGAATACTCCTCGTTGGTTTCGCCGCCCGACGGGAACTCGATGTCCTCTGCGCCCTCGAAGATATTGATTACCAGATCGGCCACGCCCGGCGTCTCGGTGAGCGTCGGCGTCGCGGTCGGCGGGGGCGTGATGGTCGGGCTGGGCGTAGCGGTCACGTTGGGAGTCGGGGTCGCGGGCGCGGCGATCACCGGCACGCTGACGCAGAACGAGCCGTACAAGCTGACGAACGCGCCCGACACCCAGCCGAACGTGCCGAAGTTGTTGAGTTGATACCACGAATTGTCGCCCAAGCGGCCGGTGACCGGGATCACCGCGCCCTGCGCCAGCGTCGTGAGGATCGTGTAGTTGGTGCCGGGGCCTGCGCGGAAATTCAGGCCGCTGTTGATCAACGCGCGGCAGGTCGGGTCGTTCGGGTCGATCACCGGCCCCTGTGTGACGATGATACCGGTTGTCGCGGTGGGCTGAGAAGCCACCACGCGCACGTTCAGAATCGCGGGGTCGCTGGCGACGGCCCCCCGGAACGCGGTCACGGCCAGCGTGACATCGCCGGTCACGAGCGGCGTGTAGTTGAGGATCACGTTCTTGTCGGTATCGCCTGAGGTCGAGTCCGACGCGATGGTCTTGACAGGCGACCCGTTGGCGGTCATCTGCACGCGGTCGACGCCGATCTCGTCGCGCACGTTGGCCGTGACCAGCAGCTCGGTGTTGACGCGGTGCTCGACGCCGCTGGCCGGGCTGATGATCGTGACAATCGGCTTGGTCGATACCAACGTGGTCGGCGTCGCGGTGGGCAGGCGTTCCTCTTGTTGGGTCAGGTTGCATGCGCCCATGACGGCGGACGACAGCACAAGCGCGCAGATCAGCAGAAAACGTGGTGTACGCATGGGTACTCCCTCGGTGGGGCGAGGTCTGTTCGATGAGTCGTGCTTGCATTGTAGCACGACTCGCATACGTGACCATCACGCCGAACGTACGGCTGATCGGTGCAATATCACCGGCTGGCGGGTGATGGAGCGCCGGCGCTATTCGGTTTGGCTGCTTGTGGCGGACAGGGCGCACGCCGACGGCCCGGAAAGGCAGTTCGTCAGCGGGTGTGCTCTGGTGTAACGAAGGATGGCGAGCAGCAGCAGCACAAGGGCGAACGCGAGGTAAAACGAACGGCGGCGGCGCATGCGGAGCCTTTCGAGATCAGGCAGGTGACGCAGCGGAACCGGAGGGTCGGGCGCGATCCGCTGTAGTCAGGATACGACAGATTCGAGGTGTCCGCGTGTTGATAGCCTCTCTGGGGCGCGCGATTACGCCGGGTCTCCGAGGCGGCGCTCGGTGCCGTTGGCGAGCCGCGTGATGTTTTCACGGAAGCGATAGAGGATCAACACGATCGTGATGATCGCGTACAACGAGTAGACCGACGGTACGACGTTCTGCATCGTCAGCACGATCAGCCACGGCAGCGATAGGCCGAACAAGATCAGGACGCCAAGCGACATATAGCGGGTGAGGACGACCGCCGCGCTGCACAGCGCGAAACTGACCGCTACGACCTGCGCCGGAGCCAGCATCAGCAGGGTGCCAAACGCCGTCGCTGCGCCCTTGCCACCACGAATCGATCCGGTCAGGAACAGCACGATGATCGACCAGTTATGCCCGACAATGGCGCTGGTGGCGGCTATCGCCATGCCGAGGGCGGGGTTGTCCGGCATCAGGTGCTGCGCGGCCAGAATCGCCAACATGCCCTTCGCTGAGTCCATGAACCACACGACGATACCCAGCGGGATGCCCAACGCGCGCGAGATGTTGGTCGCGCCCATGTTGCCGCTGCCAATCTTGAAGATATCGATGCGGTACAGCCTGCCGATGATATACGCGGTCGGCACGGAGCCAAGCAGATAACCGACAGCAAGGGTCAATATCAGCGCCACAAATAAGGGAATCTGCATTAACGGTGTCCCATTACCCTCGGTCTAACGCAGTCTTCACATGCGTTTTACACAGTGTAGTACTTATAACACGCGCCCGATCGTAAAGGTACACGATCCGTATGAGCGATCCATGATGGGTGATCGGGACGGTGGGAAACCGTCAGAGAGACGGCCATCGGCCCATGCTAGAATGCGCCGCATGAAGCGCGCAAGAGTGTTCTTCGCCTTACTGCTGCTGGCGGCTGTGATCCTCATGCCGGCCCGTGCGCAAGATGTGGTCAGCGACCTGTTGGGCCGGATCAACGGCCTGCGTGGATCGCTCGGTCTGCCCGGCTATACGTTGAATTCGGCGTTGAGCGCGGCAGCCCTGAACCAAGCGCAGTACATGGTCAGCACCGGCCAGATCACCCACACGCAGGCGAACGGATCGACCCCCACGACCCGCGCCGCGGCGGCCGGATACGGCGGCAGTTGGGTGAGCGAAAACATCTACGCCGGAAGCATCGCGACGACTAATGATGCGTGGGTGTTCTGGCTCAATTCGCCGATCCACTACCGCGGCATGACCAACCCGAACTATCAGGAAATCGGCATCGCGTCGGCCTCAAGCGACTGGGGCCGATCCTTCGTGCTGGTCTTTGGGCGCGTGGGCGGCACGCCGCTGGTCTCGGCGGGGTCATCGGGCGCGAACAGCGGGAGTCAGTCGTCGGCGCCGCCGTCGTTCGTCGTCGGCCTCGACAGCTTCGGCAACATCATGCACGAGATTCAGCCTGAGCAGACGTTGGGCGACATCCTGCTGACCTACGGCTACACGTGGGACGACACCGACGAGATGCTGGCGCTCAACCATCTGACGCGGGACGACATCCGCCTGCTGCAAGTGGGCGCGATCTTTCTCGTGCCGCCAAAGGATGGCACGTACACGCCGACTCCGCTGCCAGAGGGCTGGCCGACATCGACCCCGGAACCGGACGACTTCGTGGCAACCGCAATCGCGGAGGCGGCATCGAATGCGACCGCCGCCGCCTTGACACCGACCATCACCCTCATGCCCACATCCACACCAGAGCCGGCGCAGTCGCCAAGCCCACGCCCGTTCGATACGCCAACCGTGAGCGTGAACAACGTCTCCGTCGCGCGGATCGCGACCTCTGCCGGCGTCCCTGCGTTCCTTGTGATGACGATGACCCCGACGACCGGCATGGAGCCAACCGCCAGCCCGACCACGGACTCGACGGAGATCGCGCAGGTGAGCAGTCCGCCGCCTGCCGCGCCCGCGTTGGTCGAACAGGTCAGCGTGCAGCCCCCCAGCGAGTCGCCGTGGTTAATCATCGCGCTGATCGGTCAAGCGGTGGTGATCGCGGCCGGCGCGGTGATCTTCTTCCTCAGTCGTCGCCGCCGGTAAATGTCGTGGTGCGACCTCACCCCTAGATCCCCCTCTCCAAACCTTCGGTGCTCCCTACGGCCGTGGTCATGGAGAGAGGGAGTCGCGCGCAGCGAGGCGGGGATGAGGTATTTGGCGCAAGCCTTTGGAAGTCAATTCAGCAGCGTGGTGATGATAGGCTTGCCACGCGTGACGATGACGGTGTGTTCAAACTGCGCCGAGATCGCGCCGTCGATGGTCAGCAGCGTCCACTTGTCGTCATGCGTGCGGATGCGCCCGATGCCGGGGGTAAAGAACGGCTCGATCGTGAACACCGTGCCTTCGGCCATCTTGGTGCGCAGGCGCGGTTGGAAGTGGTTGGGGATGTTACGCGGGTCTTCGTGCAGCGTCCGGCCGACACCGTGGCCGCCCAGTTCGCGGAAGGTGCGATAGCCGTACTTGCGCGCTTCGCCCTCGACGATGCGGCCGATCAGGTTAAGCGGCGCGTCAGCCGTGACAGCGTCAATGGCCTTGTTGAGTGTCGCGCGCGTGCGCTTGAGCAGCAGTTCGGCGGCCGGATCGACGGGCGGCACGATCATGCTGGCTCCGGTATCCCCGATGTAACCGTCCAGCTCCGCGCTGACGTCGATATTGATGACGTCGCCGGGTTGGATCACGCGTGATCCGGGAACGCCGTGGGCGACCTGTTCGTTGATGCTGATGCACGTCGCGCCCGGATACTGATACGTCAGGATCGGCGCGGATCGCGCGCGGTGCTTGGCGAGGAACGCCGCGCCCAGCCGGTCGAGTTCGGCGGTGGTCATGCCCGGCTCGACCTGTCCCATCATGTAATGAAGCGTCTGCGCGCAGATGCGGCCAATGGCGAGCAGGCCGCGCACATCGTTTTCATCACGAATCACCATTCGCTTTAGTCCTCCAAAGTTGCAGCGAGCGCCGGCGGCATCGTGAACGAACCATCCGGCTCGCAGGGCAGATCGATCACGTCGATCACCGCGTCGAGATTGAGCGGGCCGTACAGGTGCGGGTACAGCGGATCGGACGGGTTGTCAGGCGGCTCGGAACGTCCAGCGGCCTCCCAGCGCAGTGGGGCTGTCAGCTTATCGACCTGCACGCGCAGCACGACCAGATCAGCTTGCCCGTGATAGTGCTTGTTGGCCGAGCGCAGTACCTGCGCCCGTGTCGAGAAATGGATGAAGCCCTCCGCCGCAAGCGACGGCGAACGAATCTCGCCCGCATTCAGCCGTGAGTCCCACGCAGACCGTGCGATAATATGAAGTATGACGCGTTCCATCACTCACCCTAACGATCAACCCCGGTATTATACGCCATGAGCTTGTACGCGGAAATCACTATTCACGCCGCCGTGCCGACCGCGTTCCATTACCGCGTGCCGGAGTCGCTGGAAGGCCGGATTCAGGTCGGGCATCTGGTCAACGTCGGCGTGCGGTCGGGCCGCCAGCCCGGCGTCGTGATCGGCCTGAGCGACACGTCGCCGGTGGCTGAGCCGAAGACCATCTCCGGCCTGCTTGACCCCAACCCGGTGATGAGCGCGACGGCGGTGCGCCTCGCGCGGCGGCTGGCCGACGAGTACATGGCGCCGATTGGCCTGTGCGTGTGGTTGTGGATCCCGCCTAATCTGATTCAATATGCCGAGCCGGTCATCAGCCTGCTCGACAGCCGTTACGCTCCGGGCGACGCACTCGAACACGAGGTGCTGACGCTTCTCAAGAAGCGCGGGCCGCTGCGCTATGCGCAGTTTCAACTGGCGCTCAAGCATGATCTCTGGCGCGATTCGATCGACAAATTGAACGCGCTGGGCGTCGTCGACGTCGAATCGACGCTGCTGCCGCCGCGCCCGCGTGCCGCCCGTATCCAGACCGCGGCGCTTGCGTTCCATCCAGCGGCACTGGACGAGGCGCTCAAGGCGATCCCGGAGTCGCTGCGCAGGGCCGACATTCTGCGCCATGTGCTGCGTGTGCTGTCCCGCGAGACCGCCCCCATGGACGTGAGCTGGGTCTATGCGCAGACCGGCGCCAAAACCGCCGACTTGCAGCGGCTCGCGGAGCTGGATCTGGTCGAACTGGACGAGAAACGATCATGGCGCGACCAACTCGTAGAGCGCGACTACATCCCTGCCGCGCCGCCGCGCCTAACCGACGAGCAGCTGCGCGCATGGGCGGTGATCGAGAAGGCCGCCGCGCGCGGGACATACGCGGGCTTCGTGCTGTACGGCGTGACCGGCAGCGGCAAGACCGAAGTATACCTGCGCGCCATCGACGCCGTGTTGGCGCACGGCCGTCAGGCGATCTATCTCGTGCCGGAGATCGCCCTCACCGCCCAGACGATCCGGCGGGTGCAGGCGCGTTTTCCGGGCCGCGCGGCGGTCGTGCACAGCCGCTTGACCGATGCCGAACGCGTGCGCGTGTGGGAACGGGCGCGAAGCGGCGAAATCGATATCGTCGTCGGGCCGCGCTCGGCATTATTTCAACCGCTGCCGGATGTCGGGCTGGTGATCGTCGACGAGGAGCACGACAGCAGTTATCGCGCCTTGAGCGCGCCGCTGTTCGACAGCCGCAAGCTGGCCGAGTGGTGGATGCGCGAGTGCGACGGCCTGCTGCTCATGGGCAGCGCCACGCCGGACGTCGAGACGCTGCTGCGCGCGCGGACGAAGGAACTTACCTTGCTTGAGCTGCCACGGCGGGTGTTTGCGCACCGCCTGCGCGCCGAGACTCAGGCCGCCCGCCTGCACGTCCGGCCCAGCTCAGAAGGCGTCGAGGCGGACGCCATCGCGCGCGGACTGCCGCCGGTGACGCTCGTTGACATGCGCGAGGAGTTGAAGGGCGGCAACACCACCATTTTCAGCGCCGCGCTCACCGCCGCGCTGGACGAGACGCTCGCCCATCAAGAGCAGGCGATCCTGTATCTCAACCGGCGCGGCACATCGACCTACGTCTTTTGCCGCGACTGTGGCTACGTCGCCCGCTGTCCGAACTGCGATCAGCCGCTGACATATCACGAGCACGGGAGTCAACTGCGCTGCCATACCTGCGGACACAGCGCGCCCAATCCGCGCCACTGTTCCAACTGCGCCAGCGACCGTATCCGTTATTTCGGCGCCGGCACGCAGAACGTCGAGGCCGAGGTGCTCAAACGCTGGCCGGCCGCGCGCGTCATCCGCTGGGACAGCGATGTCGCCAGCAAGCCCGAAATGCACGACGCTCTGCTGCTGCGCTTCCTCGATCATCAAGCCGATATTCTGGTTGGTACGGCGATGGTCACCAAGGGGTTGGATCTTCCGCTGGTCACGCTGGCCGGCGTCGTCAGCGCCGATGTCGCGCTCAACATGCCGGATTTCCGCGCGGCGGAGCACGCGTTTCAGCTTATCACGCAAGCCATCGGGCGGTCAGGGCGCGGCCTCAAGCCGGGGCGGGCCGTCGTGCAAACGCACATGCCCGGCCACTACGCCATTCAGCACGCCGCGCGCCATGACTATGCCGGGTTCGCCGAGGCCGAGCTGACGTACCGGCAGCAGTTGGGGTATCCCCCGTTCCGGCGTATGGCGCGCATCGTGTTCAAGCACCCCAACAGCGGCCGCGCCCGCGACGCCGCGCAGCAAGCCGCCCATGTCCTCACCGAGCGCATCGCCGAGATGGGGCTAACCGCCACTGACCTGATCGGCCCTGCGCCGTGTTTCTTCCAGCGTATCGCCGAGAACCACCGCTGGCAGATCATCGTCCGCGCGCCTGATCCGCGCCTGCTGCTCAACGGCGTCGCCCAAGCGCAAGGCTGGCACGTTGAGATGGATCCGGTCGACGTGTTGTAGGAAGAATGCAGAGGCTTCACCTCCGCACCTCCACCAAAGGGCTTTCGCCCTCTGGACACCTTGATCCGCGAGCAAGGAGGCGCAGGAGCGCAACCGCCTGCCGGGGTTCGGAGTAACTCAAAACGAGGCTCGTCACTGAGCCTCGTCTGATTGGTGTGGCGGTTCTAAGCGATCCGTCTTGAGTATTCAGTCGCCAGTCTTGCGCCGCGGATGCGGTTGAGCGCGAATACTGCATTTTGACTGGCGGCAGGAATCTGGCGACTTCCGACTACGAGCCTAGCGTCCGAAGCCCTTATCGCCGAACAGGCGCGCGACCGCGATCACGACGACCGCGCCGATCACGCCGGTGATGATGTTGCCGACCAGCCAAATGCTTTCGATGCCCTGCAAGTTGAGCACGCGCAGGAGCAGACTGCCGAGGACACCGCCGACCAAACCGAGCAGGATATTCATGCCGACGCCGGCGCCATTACCGCCCATCACACGGCTGGCGAGGTAGCCTGCAAGTCCCCAGAACAGGGCGGCGATTGCAATTTGGACGAGGAAGGCGGCTGTCCATCCGATCACCGTGATGATCAGCAGAATGACAACAATTGCGATTAGAAGTCCCATGGTCGGGTTCCTCCGAGTTTATCCAGTGTGTATTGATATTAGTGTATACGCGAAATCGCACAAAAGGTTTCGCGCCTAGTCAGCGAGGTCGGCGATCAGCAGATCAATCGCCATCTGGGGCGACATCTCACCGGTCTTCATGGCGATGTCGGCGTCGAGCAAGCGGTGATGGATGCGTTCGAGATCGGGCGCGCTGAACGTGCGTGCCAACCTGCCGAACTGCTCGGCGGCGTAACCGCGCGTGCCGGTCGCGGCGGCGAGGCTGCCCCCGATGCCCGTGTCGATAAACTCGCGGGCGAGGATCAACAGGCGGAACTGGCGCATAATCATGCCGAAGATCGAGAATTCGCTTTGCTTCTCTTGTTTCAGCAGACGGTGGAAGAGCTGCATAGCCGTGCCGCCGTCCCCTTTGGCGATGGCGTCGACCAGCTTGAAGATGTTGGCCTCCGGCACATAGGCCGTCATGGCGGCGACGTCATCCTCGGTGATATTGGTGCGCGGATGGGCGTAATCGGCCAGCTTGCTCAATTCGCTGTCGAGCGCGTGCAGGTCAGCGCCAGCGACATCGGCGAGCGCGGCGGCGGCGCGTGGCTCGATGGTCACGTCGTACAGGCCGGCGCGCTTGACGATCCATCCGCCTACGTCTTCGGGGACGTCAAAGGCGCGCACGACGGCGGTGGGCAGGTCGGTGGCCGCTTTCAACACGGCGTTTCGCGCGTCGATCTTGCCGCTTTCGACCAGCACAAGGCGGGCATGGTCAGGTAGGTCGGCGATGGCCTCCACAAGTTGAGCCTGTGCCTTGCGTCCTGCGTCGCCGGTCAGCGCCGCCAGCAGCCCGTGTACGATCACCAAACGCCGGTCGCTCAGGAACGGATACGACGACACCGCGTTGAGGATCTCCGGCACGCTGGTCAACGGGCCGTCGAATTCGCTGGTGTTCATGTCGCCGTAGTCGCCCATCGCGCCGCGCATCTTGGTCAGCGCGTCGCGCAGGGCGATGTCGTCGGCTCCGTAGAAGATGTAGAATGTCTTGGTTGGCCCGGCCATCGTCACGCTCTCCGGAGCAGGAGTATACCATGCCGCTGATCGAGACCGCACGCGGGGCGCTGTATCTCGCCGACCACCGCCGCGACGGCCGGCCAGTGGTTGTTCTGGTGCACGGCGCTGGCGGGACGCATTTGGATTGGCCGCGCGCGGTGCGGCAGGTTGGCTGTCTCGCCGTCGACCTGAACGGCCATTACAAGTCAGCCGGCGATGGTCACGCCGACATGGCCGGTCACGCCGACGATCTCGCCGCGCTGCTCGACGCGCTGGGGATCGACCGGGCTATCGTGTGCGGGCACAGCATGGGCGGCGCGGTGGCGCTCACGTTCGCGATTCAACATCCCGACCGGATGCTTGGCATGGCGCTGATTTCGACGGGCGCGCGGCTCAGGGTAAACCCGGAGATTTTGCGCCGCGCCGAACACGACCCGGACTCGCTTGATGCGTTTCTGCTCGACTATCTGTGGGCGGGCGACCCGTCCAAGCGGGGCCCGCGCCAGCGCCCCGCCGTGGTCGCGCGCGATTATCTGGCCGCGAACGCCTTCGATGCACGGCCGTGGCTTGACGCGATCCGCATGCCGACGCTGGTGCTGTGCGGCACGGCCGACCGCATGACCCCGCCGAAACTGAGCGAAGCGATTGCCACCGCGATCCCCGGCGCGGAGCTGCACCTGATCGAAGGCGCGGGCCACATGCTCCAGCTTGAACGTCCGACGGCGGTCGCGGAGTATCTGATCGGCTGGGTTGCGACTCTCTGACGCTCGTCGCCTGCGGCCATCAAGCGCCCTTGACGCGCGCCGGCTTTGCGCGGATAGTTGCGCCGTTGCAGCGCATCCTGTGGGGGCAGCAATGAGCGCAAGACGTAAGACGACAGTCGCCGTGATCTTCGGCGGCCGCAGTGTAGAACATGATGTCTCGATCATCACCGGCAGTCAGATCATGCGCGCGTTCGACCCGGCGCGTTATGACGTGGCGGCTGTTTACATCACCCGCGACGGACGGTGGTTCACCGGTGAACCGCTCAAGAGTCTCGACAGCTTCACCGGCGATGTCACGAGCGTCAAGGGCGTCGAGCCGGTGGTGCTTTCGCCAAGCACACAGCATCACGGCCTGATCGTCAAGCCGGTTACGGGGCTGTTTCAGCGCGCGGCCGTCCAGCGTGTCGATGTGCTGTTCCCGGCTGTTCACGGGTCGCACGGCGAGGACGGCACGCTGCAAGGGCTGTTCGAACTGGCCGACATCCCGTATGTCGGGTGTGGCGTGCTGGCGTCCGCGTTAGCCAACGACAAGGCGCTGACGAAGGTCGTGCTGCGTCAGGCTGGCGTGCCGGTCGTGGATGATGTGGTGTTCACGCGCGCCGAATGGCAGGACGACGCCGAAGCCGTCTTGGCGCGAATCGAGGAACGGCTGAGCTTCCCGCTGTTCGTCAAGCCGGTGACGCTGGGCAGCAGCATCGGCGTCGGCCGCGTCAACGACCGTGCGCTGCTGCGCGCGACCATCGAGGTCGCCACCAGCTTCGACCGGCGCGTGATCGTCGAGCCGGCAGTGGTCGACTGCGTTGAGATCAACTGTGCGGTGATGGGTGACGATATCGGACTGACCGCGTCGGTGCTCGAACAACCGAAGGGCTGGGCGGAATTTCTGACCTACGAGGACAAGTACATGCGCGGCGGCGAAGGCATGAAGTCGGCCGAACGGCTGATCCCCGCGCCGCTGTCGCCGGAGCAGACCGGGCGCATCCAGTCGCTCGCCAAGCAGGCGTTCGCGGCCATCGAGGGGCGCGGGATCGCCCGTATCGACTTTCTTGTGCGTGGCGACGAGGTGTTCCTCAATGAGATCAACACCATGCCCGGCTCGCTGGCGCTTTACCTGTGGAGCGAGACCGGCATGAGCAGCGGCGATGTCGTCGACCGGCTGGTGACGCTGGCACAGAACGCCGGCGCCGAGAAGCGCCGCACGTCGTTTGACTATCAGTCGAATCTGGTGCAGATCACCAAGCAGCGCGGCGGACTCAAGGGGTTGAAGGGCAGCAAATCGCCTGCTGCGGCAAAGCCCACGCCGACCAATGCCTAAGCCGGTGTTCGTAAGTCGAGAGATTCGGTCTCCCATCTTGCAGCGTTAGTCAAGTTATACGGCACGGAGTTTTCTCATCACTCATCACTTTCAACTTCGCGTTTAGGGTGTGGTCGCAGCGGTGACAGTTGGACAGTAACGGAACACCGCGGAGGGACGGCTTATAGGATCGAGCAGGGTGTGGAGGGCGCTGTCTCAACCCGCGGCGGGCGGATCGCCAACGTCCTCGTCGGCGCTGCTGTACAGGCTGACGAGCATGTTGGTCATCATGGTCGAGACATAGCGCACGGCGCTGATAGCGCGGCCGTAGTTGAGGTGTGTCGGGCCGATCAACCCGATCGCGCCGCTGAGCTGGTCGGGCTGGCCGTAGCGGCTGAGCACGAGGCTGAGCTGGCTGATCTCGTCGCGCTTGCCTTCCCCGGCGATGACCACCTGCACACCGCCAGTCAGCGGCCCGAGGAACTCATCGAGGATCACGTTCAGAAACTGCCGCTCCTCGAACACGCGCACGGCCTGCTGCGCGCCTTCCCCGGCCGAAAACGCCTGTAACACGTCGCTCAAACCGTCACGATAGATCGTCTGCGCAACGGTCGTGCCGGCACGCTCCATGACCTCGGCCGCCAGTTCCAGCACCTCGCGATCCAGCAGCGGAAGCCCGACCGCCTTGACCGTCAGGTCGCGCGCGGTGAGATCGCTGCACAGCGCATTGAGCCGGTTCGACAGGTCGGACAGCGTCACCTGCGGCACGGTTTCGGTGAGATTAAGCATGCGCTGATGCACGCCCCCGCCCTGCAAGATCAGCACCATCAGCACAAGCCGGCCCTGCACCGAGATCAGCTCGATGTGCTTGAAGCGTCCCGTCTGTGACGACGGCGCGGTGACGAGGCTGGCGGCCTGTGACGTGCGCGCAAGGGCGTTGGCCGCATAGCGCATCCACTGCTCGGTGCCCATCGGGACGGCGCGCATCCGTTCAGCGATCTTGCTCTGCTCGGTGGTCGGCAGTTCGATGCTGCTGAGCAGATTGCTCACGTAATAGCGATAGCCCGCGTCGGTTGGGACACGGCCGGCGCTGGTATGCGGCTGGGCGATGTAGCCGAGTTCTTCCAGCACGACCATCTCGTTGCGGATCGTCGCCGCGCTAACCGACAGGTCGAACGTCTCGGCGATGAACTTCGAGCTGACCGGCTCGGCTTTGCCGGTGTAGGCCCGCACGATTCCGGCGAGGATTTGCTCCTGTCGGCGGGTAAGGGTCGGGAGGGTTGCGGCGTCCATAACTCGTGAAGAAAACACATCTGTAATCAACGGTGGAGTTCATGATACCATCAGGTTACAGGCTAGAACACGTAGATCTGAAGGAACCGAGAACCCATGGGTGACAAGACGTTCGAAGTCACGACGACGAATTTCGAGAGCGAAGTCCTGAAGTCCGATCAACCGGTGTTGGTCGATTTCTGGGCGGAGTGGTGCGCGCCGTGCCGCGCGATCGCGCCGATTGTGGACGCGCTGGCAGCTGAATACACCGGCAAGATGAAGGTCGGCAAGCTGGACGCCGATCAGCATCAGGACGTGCTGATGCGCTACGGCATCATGGGTATTCCGACGCTGATCCTGTTCAAGGGCGGTCAGCCGGTGGCCCGCATCACCGGCGCGCTGCCGAAGGACAAGATCGTCAGCAAGCTGGCGCCGCACCTGAACTAAGCGCCCCACCAACGCTCATCTCGCACCCCGACCGGTTCGTCCGGCCGGGGTGTTTTTGTGCGTACGGGGTCACCGCTGCGTATCTGCCCCGTACTGAAGCACACAGCCCCCGCACTTACCCGTACCGTACAGCAGCCCGGAGCGTACTCGTGTTGGGATTCGGACTATGCTACCTCCGATTCAAAACCGGCGGCGCATCATGCGGCGGGCAGCCATGCGGCGTGGGCGCATCGGCGCGACGAGCAGTGGCCGGCGCCATGCCCGGCGAACCTGACGGCGGAAGATACGGAACGGGCGGAAGATGAACATCGCGAACCTCCGATAGAGTGGGGATCACTCATGACTCTATGATCCATCCAACGTGTTATGGAAGTGTGTTGAGATTGTAAGAAGGCATGATTGCCGGATCGCCCCCAACTACACTAGGCGAACTGCACCTGCACACGCACATACGAACGGCGGAGGTGGGATCACGAGGGGTATATAGCCACTGTGGCCGTTTGCAAGCGATCAGGCCAGTATTACGCCACGCAAGACGGACACATCCACGCGTTGGGGTACAATCGCCGGAGTTGTTGACTCATGTAGGGTTACTCATGCGCCGCTTGATCGCCGTCGTTGCGCTTATCATGCTGCTTTCCGCCTGCACCTCGCAGGGCAAGACTGGAGAGGTCACACTCGTTTCACCGCCGGACGGCAGCGTGATTTACTCCAGCGTCGTGACCGTGGCTGGCGAGGCGCAGGGCATCAACAGCGGCGGCCTGATCGTCACCGTGACCGACGCCGACGGGACGATACTCACCCGGCAGACGCTGGCCGTGCGCGAAGGCGGGTTCGAGGTCGAACTTGTGCATCCATACGCCGGGCCACCGGTTGAAGCCCGTGTATCGATCACAGCGGCGGACGCCCCCGACGATCCTCCGTACACCGTGGCATCGGTCATATTGGCCTCGATCGAACACCGGCCCGAGGGCACGTACATCGACGTCGCCGTGCCGCAGCCCGGTGACGAGGTCGGAGGCGACGAGATTGGCATACAGGGGCGCGTGTCTGGCCTGCGCGGTGAACGGACGTTCTCGGTCGTACTGGTCGGAAGCGACGGCGCTGAGATCGACCGTGCCGTGGTGACGCTTCCGCCGGCCTATTTCGCCGATGAGCTGCCGTGGCAAGCGGCGCTCACGCCCGGCAGCGCGACCGGCAGCGTGCTCGTGCAGATCGTCTCGGCGGCGGGTGATGTGCTGGTTACGATCCCGGTGACCCTCAGCGGCGCCGCAGGCTGAACTTCGCGCCGGTCACAGCGCACGCCGAAATGTTTTCGCGCGTGGCCGTTGGGAATCAAAACGGCCGCCGAGCGTAATCGACGACCGTTCACATGGGTGTCTACGCGAATTTACGGGGTGATCGGAAGCTGCCACTTGGGGTGTGCTTTGTTCTGCTCAGGCGCGACCGGCTCGTCTTCAAGCTGGGTCTTCCGGTGTTCAGCGCGCTCTTTGATCCCTTGCAGCATCTTGGTTTCCATCACGAAGTCGATCGGCTCGATCAACACCGGCCCGACAGCGAGGCGGCTGCGCATCGAGTCGGCGGTGTAGAACATCCGCCAGCGAGTAATCAGGCGCGTGCTGGCGGGGCCGGACGGCTCAAGCTGGAACAGCCACGTCACACCAAGAGCGCTGTCGGTCTTGGCGTCATGGTCGGGACGATTGGCGAGCAGCAGCGTGGTCGGCGGCGTGACTTGCAGCACCCTGAACACGGGCATCGCGTCGCTCGGGTGCATGCGGATTTCATCGCCGACGGCCAGCGTTTGCAGCTCAGGAATGATCTCGTCCGCGTTGGTTATCCGGCAGCCAAACAGGTTTTCAAGCAGCGCATAGCTGTAGAATCCGCCGCGCCCCTGCCCGATCTGCACAATCCACGGCCACACCTGATCCGGCGGCGCGCTGATGTCGATAGCATGAGTGGATGACCACCGAACCTCAGGCAGCACGTCATCTCCGGGAAGGGTACGGCGAAGCTCCTCGTGGGTAGCGCCCCACTGGGTGCGATAAGAGCGCCGAAACGGATTGAGAAGCGCGAACGCGCCACGCACAACACCCTCAGCCGTATCGGTTACGGGGTGGCTTGGCAGTGCGGATTGCATCGTCATACGAGTGTTCCTTTAAGTCCCACCCATTATAGTACGCATTATGTGCAAGGGTTATCAGGCGACAGATGTCAGTGTGTCACCTGACATTGTTCACATCATTTGCAGAATCCGGGAACCAAAAACCGCCCGGTGTGTGACATCCGGGCGGTCTTAAGGGCTTGGAGCGCGTGCTCTACTGCGCTAGTTCAGGCGGGACGCCAGCACGTTCAGGTTGTTCTTGACCGAGCCGTCAACAACCCGGCCGCCGGCCCTAATCACCAGACCGCCGAGGATGGACGGATCGACCGTGTAGGTGACGTCCGACGCGCCGATGGCCTTCTTGACGCTTTCCTTCTCGGCATCTTCAAGCGGCATCGCGCTGGTGACCTCGACCGCGCCCTTGAGGCCCTTAGCCTCGGCCGGGACGCTGCTGAGGAACTCGCTGACCAGCTTCTTCTGACGCTTTTCGTCGAGCGTCTCGCCGATCAAGCGCTGGCTGATGGCGACGGCAATCGACGTCACCTGACCGCGCAGGCCGGCAAGCTCGGTATCGCGGGCGGCCATAGCGGAGGCGCGGGCATCGGCAAGGATCTTCTCAGCTTCCTTGCGGGCCTCAGCCTCGACCTGCTTGGCGACTTCGTCGGCGCGGCCCTGACCTTCAGCGATTTTCTGCTGAACTTCCTTGTGCGCCTGCGATAGAATCTTCTCCGCTTCCGCTTCGGCGTTCTTGCGCGCGTTGGCGGCGGCGGCAGCATCTTCGATGCCCTTCTTGATCTTGGCGCTGCGCGAATCAAGATGGTTCATCATGGGGCGCCACAGCAGGGCGGTCAGCAGCACGAAGATCAACCCGAAATTGACCCACTGTGCCAGCAGGAAACCGCCGTTGATGCCGAGCGCGCCGAGTGGATCGCCGCCTTCTTCAGCGGCAAACGCGGGCGTGACCGCAAGCGCCAACAGCGCCATCGCGACCAGCAGCACCAGTGTCTTTTGTTGTCTCATATCGACCCTCCTCTAGGCTCGAAGTCGTCGATTAGAGCACGAACAGCACGATAAGCGCGACCACCAAGCAGTAAATGGCGACGGCTTCGGCGAACACGATACCGAGAATCATGTTGGTCTGAACCTGCCCCGCCGCATCCGGGTTGCGGCCGATTGCTTGCAGCGCGCCGTTCACCAGCACGCCGATGCCGACGCCCGGCCCCAACGCGCCGATCATGGCGAGTCCCGCGCCTACGGCCTTCAACCCATCAGCGATGTTACCTTCAATCATGACGTTTGCTCCTTGTCCTCTGGACAGCTTCTAGCGTGTGATTACTGACGTGACTTAGTGATGGGCCTCGGCAGCAGCGTGGTCATCATGCTCTTCGTCATGATGGCCCTCCATCGCCTGCACAGAGAACACCAGAGTGAGAACCGCGAACACCAGCGCCTGCACCATGCCGATGATGATTTCGAGACCGTAGATGATGCTCGGAACCAACAACGCCACGAGGAACGAGATCGCCATCAGCGCAACACCGCCAGCAAACAGGTTGCCGAAAAGACGGAAGGCCAGAGAGACGATCTTGCCGATTTCCGAGATGATTTCGATCAGGCCGACGAGGAAGTCGATCCCGCCCATCGGCTTCTTGGTGATGTTGCCGAGCGCCGAGACGTTGATGAACTTCTCAAAGTAGGCCGGGCCAAGCGCGATCACGCCGTACACCTGCACCAGCAGAACCGCCATGACCGCCAGCGCAATCGTCAGGCTGAGGTCGGTGGCCGGGCCGCGAACGAACGGCGTGATGTGGAAGACGAACGGAATCGCGCCGCGTTCCAACTGCTCGGCGTTGAGCGCGACGGTCGCGCCGGGGTACTGCAGCTGCGACAGCGTAAGGTTACGCTGCTCCTGCAAGCCGGTGAGCTGCGCTTCCAGTTCGGCCAGAGTCACCGTGGGGACTACCGCCGTCTGTTCTGCTTCACCCTCGGCGGCAGCGGCTTCGCCTTCGGTCGCCGCCTCGCTGGATTCGCCTTCAGTCGCGCCGTGATCGCCAGCCGCCGGCGCGCTGCTTTCAGCCGCAGCTGCACGGGCTGTCTCGACCTGCGCTTCGACGTCGTGGATCTGCGCTTCGAGGCCCTCAAGCTGTTCGGCGCTCGCGATGCGCATCTCGACGAATTCGATCTTGTGCTCGATCTCGGCCGCAGCTTCGGCTTCGGCGGTCGCCAGCTCGGATTCGAGGGTGGCCTTCTCGGTCTCAAGCTCGTCGATCACCGCCGTGATTTCCGCATCCGGAGCCACGACAAACCGGTCGAACTCACGCTCGACGAAGTACGCCTCGCACGCGTGCTCCATTTCCTCGGTCTGTTCCGTACCGCTGTCCAGCGGCGTGTCGACATACAGCAGATAACTGCTTTCCGACATCGAACCCTGAACAACAGGATAGCCGTTGAAGCCGACGTGGGCGCAGTGCACCTTGCCGACCGTCTCGACGCCGGGGAACAGCTTGAGAAGGTTGCCGGCCAGCAAGAACAAGAAGATAGTGGCGACCAGCGGCCACAGCAGCGGAGCAGTGCGCAAACGCTCACCGCCAATGCCGCTCATGAAACCGTAGAAGCCTTCGACAAGTGTTTCGGCAAAGGATTGGAACCGTCCGGGGATTTCCTTTGTCCAACCCCGTGATGCGCGCCAAGCCAACAGCGCGAACACGATGACCATGATGTCGGCCAGAATTGTGCCGACGAGGGTATTGGTCAAGTCGATCCCAAACAACCCACCCGGTGTCACGACTTCGCCGGGGACGGCGATGACGGGGAGCGCCATGCCGATGCCCGCGGAAGGCATGACCGAGAATGGCACGATTCCGCAGAACACGATCCCCACCACCACTAGGATGGCGAAGATGATGATGCCGCGTTGTCTAGCGTTCATCGCCCCTCCCCTCTGAATGTTTCCCGCGCTAACACACTCACAACAGCTCACTCCTCCTTACTCGATGGGGTGGACGTCGGCAGTGTTATCGCCGCGCGCCGCACGGTTCTGAACGCCAGCTTGAGCATCAAGGCCAAACTAAGCGGAATGCTCAGGATGACCAAGCCCAGCGTACACAGCCCACGCCGCCCGATCAATGAATCAAGCCACAGCCCTAAAGCAACTGCCAGAAGGACGATAACGACAGTAACGCACCCGGCCTGCCCTGCGGCGAGCGCGACCCCAACGTTCAGAAGACGCGGCTTCGGCTGGGGCGGGGTGTGCTGTTGTGTCATCGGCGCTTCCGGCCACAAACGTTGTGTAGTTTATCACAATCAAAAATCGAATGCTATGACGGACGATCTGTTCAATGCGGCCCCCTCAACCGGGAGTTCGGGCGAGGGGGCCGGATGACACACGTTAGAGCAGCGCGCTGGCGCTGGTGAGCGCCCAGTTGAAGACGATCTGCGTGCCGATCGTCCCCAGCAGTACCACGGCGATCGTCGTACCGCCCATCGCCCACGCCGCCACCGGCGCGACGGGGATCGCCTTGTTCTCATCGGCGCTGCGGTCGACGTAGATGACCTTGATGACGACCAGATAGTAGACGAGGCCGATGATCGCGTTCAGCACGCCGACGACCGCCAGCCATGTGAGGTCAGCCTCGATGGCGGCGTTGAACAGGAAGAACTTGCCGAAGAACCCGGCCGCTGGCGGGATGCCGCCCAGCGACAGGAAACCGACCGTCATCGCCAGCGCCATCCACGGGTTGCGGCGGTTCAAGCCGGCCATGTCCTTGATGTCGTCGGTGCCGGTCGCTTCGCTGAACACGATGATGACGCCAAACGCCAGCAGGTTGGTGAACAGGTACATCAGCATGTAGAACGTGACCGACGCGACGCTCTGCGCTGTGCCAGCATGCAGCGCCGCCACGCCGATCAGCGTATAGCCCGCCTGCGCGATGCTCGAATAGGCGAGCAGGCGCTTGATGTTCTTCTGCGACAGCGCCAGCACGTTGCCGACGGTCATCGTCACCACCGAGGTGATCGCCGCCAGATTGACCCAGAAATCTTGAATTTCGACGCCGCCGATCACCAGCGAGTACGGGAACACCGCTAGGAAGAAACGCATCAGCAGGGCGAAGCTCGCCGCCTTGCTCGCCACGCTCACGAACGCCGTGACGGGAGTCGGCGCGCCTTCGTAGACATCCGGCGTCCAGAAGTGGAACGGCACGGCGCTGATCTTGAAGCCGAAACCGACCACGATCAAGACAAGCGTCGCCAGCACGGGAGTGGCGTTGGCGCTGAATTCCGGGCTGCCGAGGTACTCGGCGATGGCGTAGAGGCTGGTTTGTCCGGTGAACCCGTACAGCAAGCTGAACCCGTACAGCATGATCGCTGACGCGAACGAGCCGAACAGGAAGTACTTCACACCGGCCTCGGCGCTGCGCTTGTCACGGCGGCTGAACGAGGCGAGGACGTACAGCGGGATAGTCAGTGTTTCGAGGGAGACGAAGACCATGATCAGGTCAGCCGCGCCGGCCATCAAACTCGCGCCCAACGTGCTGACGATGATGATCAGGAAGAACTCGCCCTTGCGCCCCATCTCGCTGGTCTCGACGGTCATCAGCGCGACGAGGCCGCCCGCCAGCAGCGCGATCACCTTGAAGATCTGCGAAAGCGCGTCGTGGCGCACCATGCCGCCCCAATACGTAGCGGAGGCGTCGACCGGCGCCCAGATGAACGGTGTGACCGCCAGCGCGATCATGCCCAGACCGGCGACCATACCGATCACTCGGCGATCCTCGCCGCGCAGGCGCAGATCGAGCAGCAGCACCAGTAGGGCCAATACCGTCAGCCCGACTTCCGGCACGACGGCCGGGAGATGCGTCAAGAAGTCGAACGGCAGCATCTAGAACCCTCCTCCGAGCAGCGCAACCACCGGACGAACACCGGCCTCGACCATCGGCGCGATGACAGCCGGGTATAGACCGATGATCAGCAGGGGCACACCCAGCAGCAGCAGGATGATCCGGTCGGTGACGAAGATATCCGCGACTTCTGGATACTTGTCCTGCCGGAACTCCCCGAAGAACACTTGACTAATGACCCTGAGCACATAGGCCGCCGTAATCACGATACCGAGCACGGCGAACAGCGCGATGATCGGATAGTAATTGGTGACTTGCAGGCTGCCGAAGTTCAGCGAGGTGTGGGTCGCCTCGAACAGGCCCATGAAGATCGGGTACTCGGCGATGAACCCGCTGAACCCCGGCATACCCATACCGGCCAAACCGGCAATGATGAAGGCGATGCCGACCCACGGCATTTGCTTGAGCATACCGCCGAGGCTGGGGATGTCACGAGTATGAGCGCGGTCGTACACCATGCCGACGCAGCCGAAGAAGAGGGCCGTCATCGCGCCGTGGCTGAACATCTGGATGCCCGCGCCGTGCATACCGGTCGCGTTCATCGTGGCGAAGCCCATACTCACCAAGCCCATGTGCGACACCGAGCTAAACCCGATGACGTACTTGAAGTCGCGCTGCCGGAACGCGATGAACGCGCCCAACACCACGTTAATCAGCGTAAGCACCACAATCCACGGCAGATGGGTTTGCGCGCCGTCCGGCAGCAGCTGCACGCTGGCACGCAGCGCCGCGTACGCGCCGACCTTCATCAGCACGCCGGCGTGGATCATCGAAACGGCGGTCGGGGCAGCCACGTGGCCGTCCGGCGACCAGTTGTGGAACGGGAAGATACCGGCCAAGATGCCGAAGCCGAGGAAGATGAACGGGAACCACAGCTTAGCGAACGTCATGGTTTCGATGCCGAGGAAGCCCGGAACATCGAACGCACCGTTCTCGGCCGCCAGCGTGAGCGAGACCATGTTGAAGTTGAATGTCGGCGTGTTCTCCGCGAGCAGGCCGGCCTGTTTAGCCGCCTCGAACACCCCCGCGCCGTCGCCGGCGAAGTAGTTCGACGCCGTGAGCACCATCGCGATCACCCCGACCAGCGCGACCACCGAGCCGATCAGGATGTACAGGGTGAGCTTCATCGCGGCGTATTCGCGCAGCTTGACCCATCCCCATCCGGCGATGAGCAGGTACATCGGGAAGATCGCCAGCTCATAGAAGAAGAACAGGACAAACATATCAACGGCGATGAACACACCGTAGACGCCGGCCACCAGCAGCATGAAGAACGCCATGAACTCACGAATGCGATCTTGGATACGCCAGCTGATCAGCACGCCGGCCACCGCGACCATGCCGGTCAGCAGCACCATCGGCGCGCTGAGGCCGTCCACGGCGAGGTGGTAGCTGATGCCGAGGCTTTCAATCCACGTGGCGTGTTCGACAAAGGCCAGCCCGTCGACGAACATCTGCGTGCCCATCATCGAGCCGCCGGCTTGCAGCAGCAGATCCTGATTGTCCATCACCTGCTGCACCTGACTGTTGTAGGTGAAGAAGACGAGGAACGAGAGCGCCAGCACGATCGTGGCCGCGCTGATCGCCACGCCGCGCACGAGATCACGCTGTTTGGCGTCGATGAACAGGATCACCACGCCGGCGATGATCGGCACCCAGATGATGGCGCTCAGGACTGGAAACGAGAACCCTTCAAGCATGTTCACTTTACCCCTAACTCAGCGCGCTCAGGATGCGGGTCACCGAGTCATTGATTACCGGTAGGATCCAATTCGGGACGATTCCGGTAAACAACATCAGCACGATGAGAGGAGCGATCGCTACGAACTCGCGCCGCTCGATCTCAAGGTGATAGTCGCGCCAGTGCAGGTTGAATGGGCCGTGCAGCAGGGCGCGGATGCCCTTCAGAATGTATGAGCCGGTGAACAGCAGACCGACCATTGAAATGGCGGTTAGCGCGGTGAACACCGGCCACGAGCCACGCACCACGAGAAACTCGCTGACGAAGCCGTTCAGCCCCGGCAGGCCGAGGCTCGCCATGCTGGTGAAGATGAACACTGCGCCGTATACCGGCGCCTTCACCCACAGGCCGCCGTATTGGCGCAGGTCGCGGGTGTGCGTCTTGTGATAGATGGCGCCGGCCAAGAGGAACATACCGGCACTGCTCAGGCCATGGTTGAACATCTGCAGCACAGCGCCGTTGCCGGCGATAATCGCGTCCTGCATCATGCCACCGTCGCCGCCCGTCACGACCATGCGGCCGTAAACCGCGGCATACACCGCGATGCCCAGCGCGACGAAGCCCATGTGGTTCACCGAGCTGTAGGCCACAAGGCGCTTGAGGTCGTTCTGACCGTACGCGGCCAACGCCCCCAGTATCACGCCGAGCACGGCGAGGAAGGCGAAGATGCTGGCCCAGTCGACTGTGAACGCGCCGAGGACAGTCACTTCCGACACCCAAACGTCCGGGAACAGCGGGATGACAAGCCGGATGAACCCGTACGCGCCGAGCTTCAACATGACGCCGGCCAACAGCATCGAACCCGCGGTCGGCGCCTCGGAGTGGGCGTCCGGGAGCCATGTGTGGAACGGCCACACCGGCACCTTGATACAGAAAGCGACGAAGAAGCCGATGAACGCCAGCGTCTTGACCGTGTGGATATCGGCGCCGAGGAACACCCCGCCTTCCGGGTTGAAGCCGGGCCATCCGGTCGCCGGGTTTGTCAGCGTTTCGATGTTGAACGTGCCGGCGGTCAGGCCGATGAGCTGGGTCGCCAGCAGCATGCCGAGCGTGCCGCCGATCGAGTAGATGAAGAACTTGGTCGAGGCGTACTGCCGGTTTGCGCCGCCCCATTCCTTAATCAGGAAGTAGATCGGCACGAGGCTGATTTCGTAGAACAGGAAGAAGATCATCAAATCCTGCGCGACGAAAACACCCATCAGCCCCGTCTCGAAGAACAGGATCAGCGCCAGATGCCCTTTGGCCCGATCCTCGATCTCCCAGCTGATCAGCACCGACAGCGGGACGAGGATGCCGGTCAGCAGCACCATCGCGATGCTGATGCCGTCGACGCCGAGCGTCCAGCGCGCGTTGATCGGCGGGAACCACTGCGAGTCGGTGACGAACTGATACCCGGCCAGATCGCGGTCGTAAGTGAAGAATACGAGCGCCGCCAGCACCGCGATGCCGACCGACACGATCAGCGACGCCCAGCGCACGATTGTCTTGTTGTTAGGCAAGCCCAGCACCAGCAGACCGCCCAATGCCGGGGCGAAGATCAGCACGGTGAGGGGGTTAATCCCGAAAATGTCGAGTTGCATGCTCCATCCCCTCTAGTTGGCGGCGGCGCCGGCCGATACCACGAAGGCCAAGCCGATGATGACTGCGGCCGCGGCAACCAGCAGCAGGTACTGCTGCACGCGACCGGTCTGGATGCGGCGGATTTGCAGGCCCGTCCAGCCGATCAGGCGGGGTACCCCATCCCCAAAGCCGTCGATGAGCCACAGGTTCAGCATCTTGAGCAGATCGCCAGTCCAGCGGAACACGAAGGCGATGGTGTGCAGCGTGCCGTCGATAATGCCGCGGTCGACGAACTCGCTCACCACGCGGGCGGCCGCCTGCGCCGGCTTGACGAAGATGATCTCGTACAGCTCATCGAAGTAGTACCGGTTCTTCAGCACGTTGTGCATCGGCCCCAGCATCTTGACCAGCGGGTCGGCTTCACCGGCCTTCAGCGGCTTGCGCCCGTACATCAAGTAGCCAAGCCCCAAGCCGCCCAGCGCGACGAGGAACGAGATCCCCACCGGGAACCAATTGAACGCTGGCGCGCCCGCCTGAATGGCCGGCGGCAGAGCTTCGTTGACGAAGTGCTTGAAGTTGTTGTGTTCCGGCGAGAAGATCGCGCCGAAGATCGGGAAATCGGGCGGGACGCCGACGAACCCGGCGACGATGGCGAATACGGCGAGGATAATCAGCGGAAGCTGCATCGTGATTGAGACGATGTTGGTCGGGCCGCCCAGTCCGGCGTGCTTGGCCGCTTCCGAGCGCGGCTCGCCGAGGAAGGTCAAGCACAGCTGACGGGCCGTGTAGAACGCGGTGAGGAAGGCGGCAATCGCCAGCATCAGGAACACGAATGCATGCGGGCCAAAGCCTTCAGTCGTGCCAAGCCATGCGTCGGCGAGGATTTCGTCCTTCGACCAGAAACCGGCGGTCAGCAGCGGGAAGCCCGCCAGCGACAAGCCACCGATCACGAAGGTGTAGAACGTGACCGGGATGCGCTTATTCAACCCGCCCATGTTCAGCATGTCCTGCGGGTCAAAGTGCGGCGCGCTGTGCGCCTCGTCGTGGTGTTCCTCGTGATGTTCGGCGTGGCCGTCGTGATGCGCCTCGGCCGCGTGGTCGTGCGCGTGGTCGTCCTCATCCTCGTCGTCATGCTCCCCGTGAGCATGCTCGTGGGCGTGGTGTTCGCCGTGCTCCATCGCGTGAATGACCGAGCCGGACGCCATGAACAACAGCGCCTTGAAGAACGCGTGCGTGATCAGGTGGAAGGCGGCGGCGATGTACGCGCCGATGCCGAGCGCGGCCATCATAAAGCCGAGCTGCGAGATCGTCGAAAATGCCAGCACCTTCTTGACGTCGTTCTGCGCGACGGCGATGGTCGCAGAGAACAACGCGGTGAAGCCGCCGACAATCGCCATCAGCAGCAGCGGTGAGTTGAATTCGCCCGCGTGCGGGTGACTCCCAGCCTCAAGCAGCGGGTACATGCGCAGGATCGCGTACACACCGGCGCTGACCATCGCGGCCGCATGGATCATCGCGCTGACCGGAGTCGGGCCTTCCATCGCGTCTGGAAGCCAGACATGCAGCGGGAACTGCGCCGACTTGCCGATCGTGCCGGTGATCAGGAAGATACCGATCAGGCCCGACGCGCTCATGCCGCCGATGAGGATCGCTGGCGTGTTGGCAAGCGTCTCCAGCACCTCGGTGTTGTACAGGATGTCGCGGAAATTGAGCGTGCCGGTGATCGAGTAAAGATAGGCGATACCCAGCAGCATGATGACATCAGCGACGCGGGTGGTCATGAACGCCTTGACTGCTGCCTTGTAGGCGACTTCCTTCTCGAACCAGAAGCCGATCAGCAGGTAGGAGCACAAGCCCATGATCTCCCAGCCGATGAACAGCAGCAGCAGGTTGTTGGCGACCACCAGCGTCAACATCGCGCCGGCGAACAGCGAGATCATCGCGAAGAAGCGCGCCTGTCGCGGGTCATGCGCCATGTAGCCGATGCTGTAGATGAAGATGCACACCACAGCCAGCGGCACCATAATCAGCATGATCGTGGTCAGTGGGTCGACCATCACGCCCATGTTGAAATTGGTGATGCCGGTCGACATCCACTCGGCGGTGCTGCCGAAGACATGTTCGCCGAACACGAAGTCGACCTGTGATACACGCAGCACGACCAAAAGCGAGATTACGAACGCGAAGGTCACACCGCCCAAGCCGACGATGACGCTCAAGACCCGGCTCGCAGGCGCCACAACCGGCACGGACATGCCGTCGTAAGCCGGGTGATGCCCGCCATATTCGTGGCGGTTGGTGGCCGGCACCCAACGGCTGCGGTTGGTCGCCAGCACGATAATCAGGAACCCAAGCAGCGGCCCGACCGGGATCAGCCACGGCAGGAAGTTCGGGTCGTACAAAAAGTCAGCACTCATAACGTCCGATACCCTCTACCAGCGCAGCAGGTCGACATCTTCGACCACCACCGAGCGGCGGCTGCGGTAAACCGCGATAATGATCGCCAAGCCCACGGCTGCTTCTGCGGCGGCGATCACGAGCACGAAGGCGGCGAACGCCTGCCCACTCATGTTCTCAGGCGCTTGATAGCGCCAAAAGCCAACCAGATTGAGGTTGACCGCGTTCAACATCAGCTCGATGCCCATGAGGATGGCGATGGCGTTCTTCCGCGAAAGCACCGTGTAGGCGCCAATGCAGAACAGCGCAGCGCCAACGGCCAAATACATCCAAAGCGGAACCATGCTGCGCTCCTTACTCCTCTTCTTCTTGGTGGCGTGCGATCACGATTGCGCCGATGATCGCCGCGGTCAGCAGCAGCGAGACGACTTCAAACGGCAGCACGAACTGGTTGCCGTCGACGAACGAGACGCCCAACTGCTCGGTCGTGCCGACGATGGCCGGGGCTTGATCGGGGGACAGGCTGCCCCACACCGGGGCAACCACGCCCAGCAGCAGGAACAAGAAGAACAGCCCGGCGACAATCGCGGACATCCACCATTGGTTGGTAAAACGCTCGCGCAGGTTTGTCATGCTGCGCGTGAGCATCACGGCGAAGGTGATCAGAATACCGATCGCGCCGATGTACACCAGCACCTGTACCGCGGCCAAGAACGGTGCGCTGAGCAAGACGAACAGCCCCGCCATGCCAAACAGGCTGACAATCAGCCAGACCGCGCCGCGCACCAGATTCCGGTTGAGCGCGACACCCAAGGCGCCTCCCAGCGTCAGGATCGTAAAGAGTCCAAACGCGAAGGCTTCAGGGGTTATTCCGCCAATGACCATACGCTATCTCCTCGCAAAAAGGCGCGGCTCGCCGCCCCAACCAGCGAACCGCGCGACATTCGCACGTCCTCAGTCCCCGACCGCGTGGACGGGGGCGCTTAACCCTTTGGCCGCGTCTGCGATGCGTTCACGCCGGCCGCGGTTGCGCAGCATAATCAACACACCGCCAAACTCCACCAGATTGCCTACCAGCAGTACCAGCGTTTGCGGGATGTTCTGCACGAAATTACCCGGATCTGCAGGGGTCAATCCCGCCATCTTGATGACTTGCAGCAGGAACGCCGTCACCAGCAGATTGACGATGCTCAGCGGCACCAAGAACTGCCAGTTGAACAACATCACCTGATCGATACGCAGGCGCGGCAAGGTGTTGCGCACCCACAACGCGATGATATACCAAACCGACGCCTTCGCCATCAGCCACACCAGCCCGATCAGCGGCAGCTCACCCACGAACGGCCCAATCCACCCGCCGGTGAATAACACGGCCATCAGCACGCCGTTGGTGAATACGTGCATGAACTCGCCGGCGAAGAACATGGCGAACTTCATGCCGCTGTACTCGGTATTGAAGCCGGCAGTCAGTTCCGATTCGGCCTCGATCAGGTCGAACGGCGCGCGGCCCGTCTCGGCTTGCGAGCCGATGAAGAACAGGAAGGCCGCGATAGGCGCCATAAACACGAACCACATGCCCCACTGCGCTTCGGTAATGCCGACCATCGACATGCTGTTGGCGAGCATGACGGGCACGATCAGCGCCAGCGCCAGCGGGACTTCATAGCTGATAAGCAGCGCGACCACACGGAAGGCGCCGAGCAGCGCGTACTTGTTGTTGCTCGCCCAGCCCGCCATCAACACCGACAGCGTGCCGATGCTGGCGACCGCGACAAAATACAACGCGCCGATCTCAAGGTCGACGCCGTAGTGGATCGGCGAAAGCGGGATGACGGCCCAGATCAACAGCACCGCCGCCACCATAAACGGCGGGGCGAGGTTGTAAATGGGCCGGTCTGCGCCGGTCGGTGTGATGTTTTCCTTGGTGAGCAGTTTGACGACATCCGCCAGCGGTTGAAGCAAGCCGAACGGGCCGACGCGGTTCGGGCCGATACGATCCTGAATACGGGCGGCGAATTTGCGCTCGACCCAGATCAGCAGGATCGTCACCAGCAGCGGGAAAGTCGCGACGAGGACGACGCCGAGGAAGATCGAGACAAACTCGGCCAGCCCAGCGTCCACGCCGCTGTGCCGCAAACAAAGGGACAGGTTATTGATGCAGTCCATAGCCGTTCCTCAATGATCCCCGCGTTAATCCCACTTCAGCGCGTCTTTGCCCAACGCGTAGAACAGCGCGTCGGTCAGCAAGAAGACAAACAGGAACCCCGCGCCAAACGCGAAGAAGTCCAAGTCCCGATAGGCCATCGCCCACGGGAACAGCAGCACCATTTCAACGTCAAAGACGAGGAAGATCAGGCCGTAGACGTAATACTGAACCTTGAACTGCACCCATGTATCGCCGACCGTTTCGACGCCGCACTCATACGTCGCCTGCTTGATGGCGTTCGGCTTGCGCGGGGCAAACACGCCGCCAAGCACGATCGGCAAGGCAGGCAGCAGCGGCGCGAGCAGGAAAAATACGCCGATAAACGCCCATTGGTTCAGCACATTCATGGGGCTGACTCCCACACTGGTTGTGATAAGGTCATCATTGCTTGCGTCGTTTGTCACAAAGCGCCGTTAGTATAGCAAAGCATACGCGGCCGGCGCAATGCGCACCGCATTGGATCTCCGACACGTCCAATTGGCACGGTGTACCCAAACTGGGGGCCGATTGTAGCACATTCGTCCCCGTGTTTGAAATCGAACTCACACGGACAAGGTGAAGTCGCTATTCGTCTTTAGTGGTGCGTTTGCGGCGGGGTTTCTTGGGCGTGGTGCTGGCTTCGTAAGCTCTCATGTCGATCAAGGGCTGTGGATTGCCGCGAAAATACGCAAAGTAGGCCCGCCCCTTGGATTCCCAAGTATCGAATGATGGCATATTGTTGGATTCGGTCTCGCTAAAGATGAAGAGCAAGCTAAGCGCAAGGTAGCCGAGCGCGCAGGCCAACGCGATAAGGCGCTTTCCGATGGTGACGGGTACTGGTTCCATGATTGACTCCTGATCGCGGCGCGTATAGACCGATCTTACGACAGATTGTCATCACACGCCTTCATTTCGATTTTCTTTGCGATCTGCGCGGGCGCACGGCGCTACAATACGAGCATCCGCATAGATCCGACCGCCGCCGGGCGGTCAAGGCACACTCGATGAGCGATCATCTGCCGCCGTCCTCTGAACTGCCGACACCGCCATCCGGCACGCCCGTGCCACACGATCCGGTCTCGCCGTTGACCCAACAGCCCGCGCCATCGCCGCCTCTCCTCAGCCATCCGCAGATCATCGCCGCGCTCATCACCGGCATGATCTCGATTGTCGTGGCGGTGGTGGGGATTCTGCCCGCGCTGATGGATAGTGACAATCAAACGCCTACACCGACTGTCTCTGTCGCGGCGTTAGTCAGCCCGACGAACGAGCCGCCGCTGCCGACCGTCGTCCCGACAGGCCAACCCGCCGCTGCCGTGACTGCGCTGCCGGTGCTGCCGATCACGCCCGTGGCCGGCGAGACGATCCCCCCGACCGGCGCCGGATCAATGCAGCCGCCTAACGCCGTGCTCGTCTGGGATCAAGACGCGTTCAACGTCGTCAATGAAAGCGGCGGGCGCATGTCGCTGACCCGTGTGCGCTTCCGTGCGATCAATGACCGCCAAATACGCTGGCGCGCCGAGGATTGGGGGCCGGTGCATGAGACCCTGCCCGATGGCCATTGCCTGCGCCTGCGCGATACGGCCGCCGGCCCGCGCAATCCACCGCCGGAGTGCGCCGGCAGCCGGCTGTATGCCATGCTTGAAGTCGCCGCGTCGGTCATTTTCTGGCCGGGTGGCTTCACGGTCGAGCGCGACGGCGCCGTGCTGGCAACCTGCACGTCATCGCCATGCGCGGTCTACGTCTCGCCATAGGATTTCCAGGCGGCAGAAAGCTCATAACTATCATGTTATACGTATTGACATCATCAATAGGGGGGTAGACTGTATGTAACGACATAGTGTTTGCGAGGTGATCCAATGAACCGCAGCATGAGAGTCGGTGTCAGCCTGTTCGTCGTGCTGGCACAGCGTTAGTCGCAGTTATTGTTGTACAGGGCCAACCGGTCGCGCCGGTACCCTCCGCCCCGAATGTCGCGCCTGCGGCGTTCAACCCCGCCAACAGCCCGTACAACATCGTCATCCTCAGCAGCAGCCCGGAATTCACCTCGGATTGGGCGTCGCCGGAAACAATCGCCGCCCAGCTTGGCGCGCAGATATTCAGCAGTTGGGAAGACTTCATAAACGCGCAGATCCACCCGCTCGACGCAGTGATCGTTCATTCGTCCGCCGCCGGCTTCGCCGATCGCGAATGGCTGGCCGATGCGTATTGGAATGATGGGATTGTTGTCGCTGCTGTAAATCTCGATTGGCCGGAGTTTTATCCCATGCTTACCGGGGGACATTGCGTCGGCACGCCGATGGATCCTCGATTGAGCCATGGCGACCATGTGGTCATTCGCTCGCGTCTGCTTGTTGCCGATATTCCTGCGGAACGTGAGGCGCTTGCACAGGATAGTTTCGCGGCATGCGAGGGAGATGGTAACGTAGATTCGACGGTCGAAACAACCGGGTTTAACGCCGAATCAATCGCCAAGTATCAGTCAGGTCTCAACAATGCGAATGACCTCAGTACACTGCGCAGCGTGATCCTGAGCTTTATCCGCAGTATAGACCTCGAAATCGAAGGGTTCCTCATGCGGACATGGGAGTTGGACGCAACGCCCGAAGTCTTCCGCGAACGTATGTTAGCTATCGGCTTGAGTGAGGAATCAGTCGATAAGGCAGTCGCGGAGATCTGGGGAGGTGACTGATAATACGGCGTCTGTCCCTACTTGCAGTCACCATCTTGCTAATCGAGTCAGAGACGTTCGGGACGTAATCGCGTATACTCCGGGTACTGGCGAGTGCCCGGAGTTATTCATGTCACAACTTCACCAACTCGTACCCTTGAGCGATGAGATGCGCGGCGCGCAGTTCACGGCGTTTCTCGGCGGCCCCGTGCCCGACGGCGTGCGGTTGGGCCGCTACCCGACCGCTGACGAGATACGCGCGGCGTTCGGCCGGCTCAACGAATCCGTGCGGCACATGGTGCAGGATAAGTCCGGCAAGTCGTGGTCGCTGGCCGTGATGGACGGCGCGCACGAGGCGCTGCGCATCGATGCGCGCTTGCGCGGCCAAACCGAGATGCTGTTCACCGTCTCCGGCGACCGGCATCTGCTCGAAGCGCTGGTTGCACAGCTCCCGCGCAACTGCGGCTCGTTCCTCATCATGACCGACGGCCAGAACCCGGTGATCGTCACCGCCGAGGGCTAGGCGGAGCAACGCCTTTTCCAAAGGGCTTTCGCCCTCTGGACTCCCTTCATCTGCGATTTCGTGCCGCCTGCGGCACGAAATCACGAGTATGGAGGTGCAGGAGTGTAAACTCCTGCCGGGGTTTGGGGCAGCGCCCCACGAAATGAATCAAAACCCGGCGTGTGGAATGATCCGCACGCCGGTTCGTTTCTAGTCTGGCTTGGGCTTGAGATCAGCCGCCTCGGTATCCGCCGCCGCCGCGATCGCCGCCGCCACGGTATCCGCCGCGGTCACCGCCCCCCCGGCGATCCCCGCCGCCGCGCCGGTCGCCGCCGCCACCACCGCGCGGACGGCTGTCCTTCGACTGCGCTTCTTCCAGCGTCCAGCCTTCCAACACGGCTTGACGGCTCAAGCGCACCTTGCCGCCCGGATCGACGTCCGTGACCATCACCATGATCTCGTCACCGATGGCGACCTCGTCCTCGACCTTGTTGACGCGGTAGTCGGCCAACTGGCTGATGTGCACCATGCCTTCCTTGCCCGGCAGAATTTCCACGAAGCAGCCATAGCTCTCGATGCGGGTGACGCGCCCGGTGTAGATACGCCCCAGCACCGCCGACTCGGTCATGCCGCGGATTTCCTCAAGCGCGTTATCGACGCCGGTACCGTTAGTGCCGGAGACGAACACGGTGCCGTCGTCCTGAATGTCGATCTTGACGCCGTGCTTCTCTTGCAGGCCGCGGATCATCTTGCCGCCCGGCCCGATCACCGCGCCGATCTTGTCGACCTCGATCTTGACCGTCTCCATGCGCGGCGCGTAGTCGCTCAGCTTGGCGCGCGGCTCGGCAATCGCGCCCTTGATGACCTCAAGGATCGTCATGCGCGCGTCTTTCGCCTGCGCCAGCGCCTGCTTCATCACGTCCTGCGTGACGCCCTTGATCTTGATGTCCATCTGCAAGGCGGTGATGCCCCGATCGGTGCCGGCCACCTTGAAGTCCATGTCGCCAAGGTGATCCTCAAGGCCCTGAATGTCGGTCAGGACGGCGACTTTATCGCCTTCCTTGATGAGGCCCATGGCGATACCGGCGACCGGCCGCTTGAGCGGCACACCGGCGTCCATCAGGGCGAGCGTGCTGCCGCATACCGACGCCATCGAGGTCGAGCCGTTGCTGCTCATCACCTCGCTGACGACGCGGATGGTGTAGGGGAACACGTCCTCGTCGGGGATCATGTAGCGCAGCGCCGTTTCGGCCAGCGCGCCATGCCCGATCTCACGACGCTTGGTGCCGCGCAGCGGGTACGCTTCGCCGGTCGAATAAGGCGGGAAGTTGTAGTGATGCATATAGCGTTTATTGGCTTCCGGCGCGACGTTGTCCAGTTCCTGCGCATCGCCCGGCGTGCCGAGCGTCGCGATGCTGAGCACCTGAGTCTGGCCGCGTGAGAACAGGCCAGAGCCGTGGACGCGCGGCAGCAGGCCGGCCTCCGCCGACAGCGGGCGAATCGTGACCGTATTGCGGCCGTCGGGGCGCACGCCGTCATCCACGATGCGGCGGCGGACTTCTTCGTACATCAGGTCGTCCATCGCTTTGGCGATATCCTTCCCCGTGACCGGCTCTGCGCCATCAGCCAGCGCGGCGTTACTCGCCTCGTACTCGGCGGTGAGCGATGCTTGCAGCGCGTCGACCGCTTCGTTGCGCTCGGTACGGTCGGTGATGGTGGTCAGGATGTCGCGCAGCTTGAGGCGGGCCTTGCCGGCGATCTCCTCAAACAGCTCCTTCTTGATGACGGCCGGCGTATAGGCACGCTTCGGCTTGCCGACCGCTTCGGCCATCGCCTTCTGCAGCGCGATCAGCGGCTGGATCGTCTCGTGGGCCAGCGCCAGCGCGCGCAGCATCGTCTCTTCGTCGATCTCCTGTGCGCCGCACTCGACCATGTTGATCGCGTCGGTGGTGCCGGCTACGCGCAGATCGAGCGTGCTGTTCGCCATCTGGCTCAGGGTCGGGTTGATGACCAGCTCGCCGTCGATGCAGCCAATACGCACACCAGCGACGGGGCCGTCGAACGGGATGTCGCTGATGGTCAGCGCGGCGCTGGCGGCGATGATGCCGAGCATGTCCGCCTGATGTTCCTGATCGTGCGACAGCGGCATCAGGATCACCTGCACTTCGTTGCGCAGGTCTTCAGGGAACAATGGGCGCAGCGGCCGGTCGATCACGCGGCTGGTAAGAATGGCCGACTCGGACGGGCGGCCTTCGCGGCGGAAGAAGCTGCCCGGAATGCGCCCGGCGGCGTACAACTTCTCTTCGTAGTCGACGCTGAGCGGGAAGAAGTCGATCCCCTCGCGCACACTCTTAGACATCGTGGCGGACGCAAAAATGAGCGTGTCGCCGAGTTGAATGGTGACCGCGCCGCCGGCCTGTTCGGCCAGCTTGCCGGTCTCCAACACGATTTCCTCGCCGCCGATGAGCGCGGTGAAGCGCTTGGCGGTCTTGACCTGTAGATCTACCATGTCTCGATTTTCCCCCTTGGGATAGCAAGAGGCCCGGCAGTCAGGGATTGGAGGATACGGCTAACGCACCGCGTTAGCGGCATTCTCCAATGCCTGCGATACCGGGCACTCCATGACCAAAACAGAATAGGGTCTGATCGCCTTCGCGATCGTTCGGGTTGACGTCTCAGACCCTGCTTCAAACACTTACTTGCGCAGCCCCAGCTTCCCAAGAATTTCGCGGTAGGCTTCAGGATTCTTGCGGGCCAGATAGTTCAGGTGGCTGCGGCGCTCGCCGACCAGTTTAAGCAGGCCCCGGCGCGAGTGATTGTCGTGCTTGTGAACCTTGAGGTGCTCGGTCAACTGCGCGATACGCGTGCTGAGCAGGGCGATTTGCACCTGCGGCGAGCCGGTGTCGCCTTCTTTGGTGGCGAAATCGGCGATGATCGTCTGCTTTTGTTCCTTGGTGATGCTCATTTCGCGTCTGCCTGTCCTTGCGACTGTCACCACGCAGGCCGGACATCTAGGCCCACGGGTCGAAAAACGGATAAGCGCATTGTAGCACACCCTATGCACGCGGTCAGGGGTCAGTGTTTGGACACAGGATCGTGCCGGCGCGGTATGCTATACGGAACGCACGGCGGCACAAGGCGAATAATTATGGCGGATGGACAGGCGCAGAGCTTCTACTTTTTCGACTTTGACGACAACGTTATGTATCTCGACACGCCGATCCTGATTCAAAACACGATGAGCGGTGTGATCGAGCGCGTGAGTACCGGCCAATACGCCCAGATCGCCTCACGGTTGGGCGTGCCGGGCGAATGGCAGGACTACGCCGTCTTCGAGGGATCGTATCAGCACTTCCGCGACATCCCGGACGAACAGCTCGAATCGCCCGACCAGCAGCACTTCGTCGCGGATATCCGGCATGTGATCGAGACCAAGCGGCCAGACGAGTGGCAGGCGCCGTCGTGGGAGTTCTTCGCACATGCCTGCGCCAAAGGCCGGCCGCTGTCGATCATCACCGCGCGCGGCCATCACCCCAACGTGATTCGGGCGGGGATTCGCGTGCTGAAAGAAGCCGGGTTCATCACCGCCGAGCCGAATTATCTGACGATCTATCCGGTGAGCCACATCCCGGCGCGGCTCGAATTGGGCGACGAAAACTTGCACTACACCGTCCCGGCGCTGAAGAAGCTGGCGATCATCCGGTCGGTGGAGGTCGGGCTGGGGACGCATGGCCCGAGCCTGCCGCACCAGTTCGGCATGAGCGACGACGACCCGAAGAACTTGCAGCTCATCATCGAGGCGATGAACGAGTGCAAGCGTCTGCACCCGGACAAACGCTTCTTCGTGTTCCACATGTTCGCCGACAAGAGTGTCAAGCTGGAGGTGCTTCCCCTCGACCCGCCGTGAGCGGTGGGGTGGTGTGCGGGCGTGCGCGGTGGGTGCCGTGCGATCAGTCAGGTCGCCCCGTCAAGTCGCCCCGGGTTGAAACCCGAGGCTAACACGCTCAAAGCCCACTGGAAGGGGCTGGTTGGTTGGGGGAGTTGACCTTACCCCGGTTTAGCG
>JAANMX010000056.1_pt1:30000-120083 | contig 120083 bp, 95 predicted proteins | sample 7279681 | NCBI WGS metagenome assembly JAANMX01 (sample SAMN14094542, study PRJNA606508) | bioreactor metagenome | isolation source: A lab-scale SPAN reactor treating ammonium-rich wastewater day 351 | place: Ireland: Galway | collected 2018-01-01 | reverse complement strand
ACCTGGGTCTCCTCGATCGCGTCCTCGATGAACAGGTTGTTGGCGGTGCCGAACAGGTTGTCGTTGATGTCGACGCCGTTGAGCAGGAACACGTTGTCGAAGGCGAACGCGCCGGCGATCGTGACCTGGCCCGCGTTCGGGGTGTTGTCGGTGAGGCCGGGCGCGAACTCGGCGATCGCCGCCAGGTTGCGGTTCATCGCCAGCTTGTCGATCTGCTCACCCTTGTAGTTGGCGCCGACGGTCGTGGTGTTGAGCACCGAGGGGGCCTCCGCGGTGACCGTGACCGTCTCCTCGACGCTCTGCACGCTCATCGTCGCGTTGACGCTGATCGCGTCGCCGAGGACCAGGTTCTGCTGGCGCTCGATGGTGGCGAAGCCGGACAGGGTGAAGGCGACCTTGTAGCGGCCGTTCGGCAGGCCGCGGAAGATGTAGTTGCCGTTGGCGTCGGTGACGGCGGTGCGCTCGCCCTGCAGCGAAGGCGAGGAGATGGTGACGGTGACGCCGGGCAGCGGCTGGCCGTCCTGCGAGGAGGCGATGCCGCTGAGGGTCGCGGACTGCGTGCCCTGGGCGAAGGCGGACGGCGCGGCGAAGCCGGCGACGATGGCGAGGGCCACCGCCACGAGCCGCCGCAGGCGGTTCGAGCTCTTCATGTGGAGAGGACTCCGATTCTGAAAAGACGTCTGCGAGCGGAGCGGACCTGTGGCGCTCCGGTCTCGGGCACACCCGGAACTCGTCCGGTGCGCCGCGTCCTCGGCCCGTGTCGCCCGGTGGGGCGCGGGGGGACGTTCACGTCGGCAGCGGGAAGGGCCGTTCAGGCCCTGCGCCAGACCCGTCCTCCTGGGATCGGGATGGCGATGCCCCGCGCGTGTGCGGGTCCGCCCGCCGAAGTCACTCGGGAACATCGGCCGCGGCGGTGCCCCGCGCCAGCGGCCGCGGCTGAGATGGGTCTGAGCGGCGGCTGAGTCCGCTGCCGCGGAAGGACTTAGCGGAGCCCCTTCACGACGTAGAGGTCGGAGAGCTGGCGGGCATAGCTGTAGGCGAGGTGGCGGCCGTCGGGGGTGACGACCACGCTGTTGAATCGCAGCACGCCCGAGCGCTCGGCCGGGCTCAGCGTGCGGAACGGAGTGCGCCGGCCCGTCGCGAGGTCGAGACGCTCGAGCTCGAGCGGGAGCCCGCCGCGGGTCACGAACAGCGCGTCGTTCCCCGCCCAGCCGATCACGGCGCCCTCGAAGTCGGGCACCGGGCGCGGCGCGCTCGCGCCGTCGACCGGGTAGAGACAGAGCGCCGGCTTGCCGGGCTCACAGGTGCCGACCACGAAGCGGCCGTCCGGCGACAGCGGGTTGCTGGTCGCAGGCGTCACGCCCACCGGCGTGATCGCACGCGCGGGCGTGGTGGCGGCGAGATCCCGCACGTAGACGCGGCGCCCGGCGGCCGTGCGCCCGGTGAACGCGACCTGGCGGCCGTCCCCGACGAAACCCGCCCACTCGTACTCGAGCACGCCCGCGTCGCGAAGGGCGACGGGCTCGCCGGCGCCAACCGGCAGCAGGTCGAGGCGATCCGGCGTGCGCAGCGGGATCGCGAGCACGTGGCGGCCGTCGGGCGAGAGGCCCATCGGCCGCCCCGGGCCGACGCGCACGGGCAGCGCGCCGTCGGTGCCGCGCAGGTAGATCGCGTAGTCGGGCCCGCCGCCTTCGCCGCTCTCGAGGAAGAGCAGCGAGCGGCCGTCGGGCGAGAGTGCGGTGACGCGCGACATGTCGAGCCACGACAGGTCGCGCTCGACGCCGTCTGCGCCGACGAAGCGCATCTCGAGGCGCAGGACCGAACGCGCCAGCAGCACGCGGCCGTCGGGGGCGATGTCCCGCAGCACGAGTCGGCCCAGGGCCGGGGCGACCATCCGCGTCTCGCCGTCGAGGGTGACCGCGCGCAGCGCGGAGTCGCCGCCGACCTCCGCGGCCGTGAACCAGACCTCCTTCGAGTCGGGCGTCCAGGCGAGGCCTTCGACGCTGGCCCAGGTGCCGGAGAGCACGCGGCGATTGCCGGCGCGGTCGACGACGACGACGTCGCCGCGGTCGTCGCCGCGCTGCGGGTGCTCGAGGAAGGCGACCTTCGTCTGGTCGGGCGAGATGCGCAGGTGCGTCGGCTGGAACGCGGTGGTGAGCCGGGTGCCGATCGGGAACTCGATCGCGTGCTCGTCGCCGAGCGAGCGCGCGATCGCGAATTCGCCGCCGTCCAGCGCCCAGTCCGCGGAGCGCACGCGCTCGAGCACGGGCTTGGCCGGACCGCCCGCGAGCGGCACGCGCTGCAGCAGGCCCCCGGGGCCGAGCAGCGCCACCTCGCCGCGCGGGCTGGTCCCGACCACGAACAGCCCGGGCAGCTCGAGAGGGCGCGGGTCGAGCGCGTCGGGGCGCACCGCGTAGACGCGCATCGGGCCGCCTTCCCAGGCCGCCGTGTAGAGCACCTGGCCGTCGGGGCCGAAGCGGGCGAGCGCCGTGGCGCCGCGGCCGAACGTGACGCGCTGGTAGACCGGGACGTTCAGCGGCGCCGGGCTGCGGCCGAGCGCCAGCGCCGCCGCCAGCGCGCCGAGCACCGCGCCCGCGAGGACGAGCACCGCGACGCGCAGCCGCGCGCGGGGCGCGGGCGCCACCGCGGAGGCAGGCGCCGGCGTCGGGGCGGGCTCCGGAGACGGCTCGGGCTCGACGCCGTCGTCGGCCGGCGCGACGACGGCGACCGGCAGGCCCAGCGGCGGCGTGATGCGGGCGAGCGACGGCGGCGCGACGGGCTCGACGAGGCCGATGAAGCGATAGCCGCGGCGCGGCAGCGTCTCGATGTAGCGCGGCGTCGCAGCCTGGTCGCCCAGCGCCGAGCGGATCTGGCGGATGCAGAAGTTGAGGGCCTGCTCGAAGTCGACGAAGGTGCCGTCGGGCCAGATCTCGCGCTGGATCTCCTCGCGGGTCAGCAACTGGCCCGGGTGGCGCGCGAGCAGGGCGAGGACGCGGAACGGCTGGAGCTGCAGCTTGACGCGGCTGCCGTTCTGGAACAGCTCGCCGCTCGAGAGGTCCATCTCGAAGGGACCGAAGCGCAGCCCCTGAACGCGAGGCTCGGGGGGCTTCGGCAGTCTCGCGTGCGGCTCCGCGCTCATCGTCGGAATTTCCCTCGCTGTTCAGTGCTGCGTCGACGGCGTCCGTGTGAGAGTGCAGACGTAGCGAACGGCGTGCCAGACACGCGGGCCGGTGGGCGGGCGGCAGCGGCGAGGCCACAGGCCGCGCGGACCGCGACAAGTGCGCTGCCGACGCGGGACGCGGGCCTCCACAATTTCTCACTACGAAACCTTGGAGAAGAAGGGTCCCGCTACGACTCTCCGGGTCACAAGGTTTTGCGTGCGTTCAACACGGTATCCTCTGGCCGCATGGAAGCGCAGAGCAGGAAGGCCGTCCGCAACTTCGCCCTGATCGGCGCCGGGGGCTACATCGCGCCCCGGCACCTGAAGGCGATCCGCGACACCGGAAACCGGGTCGTCGCCGCGATCGACCCGAAGGACTCGGTCGGCGTGCTGGACCAGTACTCGTTCGACGTCAAGTTCTTCACCGAGATCGAGCGCTTCGACCGCCACCTGGAGAAGCTGCGCCGCCTGCACTCCGACGAGCACGTCAACTACGTGTCGATCTGCTCGCCGAACCACCTGCACGACTCGCACTGCCGGCTGGCCCTGCGGGTGGGCGCCGACGCGATCTGCGAGAAGCCGCTGGTGATCAACCCGTGGAACCTCGACGCGCTCGAGGAGATCGAGCACGAGACCCACCGCCGGGTCTACACCGTGCTCCAGCTCCGCGTGCACCCGGAGCTGATCAAGCTCAAGGCGAAGATCGACGCCGAGCCCGCGGGCCGCGTCCACGACGTCGTGCTCAGCTACGTCACGAGCCGCGGCAACTGGTACCACGTGTCGTGGAAGGGCCATGCCGACAAGTCCGGCGGCATCGCGACCAACATCGGCATCCACTTCTTCGACCTGCTGATCTGGCTGTTCGGGCCTCCCGTGGGCACCCGCGTCCACCTCGCCGACCCGCGGCGCATGAGCGGGTTCATCGAGCTGGAGCGGGCCCGCGTGCGCTGGTTCCTCTCCGTGGACCGCACCGACCTGCCCGCCGCGGCCCGCGAGGCCGGGCGCACGACGTACCGCCACATCGGGATCGACGGCCACGAGGTGGAGTTCTCGGAGGGCTTCACCGACCTGCACACGCGGGTCTACGAGAAGATCCTGGCGGGCGAGGGCTTCGGCATTCGCGAGGCGCGACCGTCGGTCGAGCTGACCCACCGGATCCGGAACACCGCGGTGACGTCCGCCGACGGCCTGGGCCACCCGTTCTTCGCCGGGAAGTAGACCGGCAGCCCTGACGAAAAAGGGCCGCGCCCCCGTGGGAGCGCGGCCCGGATGCGGGAGAAGCCGGCCGGCGGCTACTCGATGCGGAGCGAGGCCGCGAAGGACGCGCTGCGCAGGGCCGCCGAGAAGGCCGGGTTCGCGAGCTGGGCGCGGAGCTCGGCGTTCTGCAGCGCCGCCGAGAAGGCCGGGTTCTGCAGGGCCGCCGAGAACGCGGGGTCCATCAGCTTGCTGCGGAACTCGGCGTTCTGCAGCGCGGCCGAGAAGGCCGGGCTGGCAAGCAGCGCGCGCAGCTCGGCGTTCTGCAGCGCGGCGGCGAACGACGGGTTCTGCAGGGCCGCGGCCAGGGCCGGGTTCTGCAGGAAGGCCCGCAGCTCGGCGTTCTGCAACGCCGCCGAGAAGGCCGGGCTCGCGAGCAACGCGCGCAGCTCGGCATTCTGCAGCGCGGCCGCGAAGGCCGGATTCTGCAACTGCATGCGGAGCTCGGCGTTCTGCAGGGCGGCCGCGAAGGCCGGGTTCTGCAGGGCGGCGAACAGCTCGGGGCTCTTCAGCGCCGCCGACAGCTCGGGGCTCTTGAGCGCGGCCGAGAGCTCGGGGCTCTTCAGCGCCGCCTGCAGCTCGGGGCTCTTGAGAGCGGCCGCGAAGCTCGGGGCCTTCAGCGCCGCGCGCAGCTCGGCGCTCTGCAGCGCCGCCTGGAACTCGGCGTTCTGGAGCCGGCTGAGCAGCTCGGCGTCCTGCAGCGCGGCCGACAGGGCCGGGTTCTGCAGGTACGCGCGCAGCTCCGCGTTCTGCAGCGCCGCGGCGAAGGCCGGGTTCTGCAGCATCGCGTCGAGGTCGCCCTGCAGCGCCGCCGAGAACGCGGGGTCGGCCAGCTTCGTGCGGAACTCGGCGTTCTGCAGCGCCATCCGGAACTCGGCGTTCTGCAGCGCCGCGAACAGCTCGGGGCTCTTGAGGGCCGCGGAGAGCGCCGGGTTGGCGAGCGCCTCGCGCAGCGACGGGTTCTGGAGGGCCGCGCGGACCTCGGGGTTCGAGACCATCTTCTGGAACGTGTCGCTCTGCAGCACGTTCTGGATCTCGGCGTCGCTGACCACGACGTCCGCCGCGCTCATCTGCTGGGCGCGGTGGCGGGTGGCGGCACCGATGGTGCCCTCGGCGCCGCTGTCCGCCGGCGGGAACCCGTTGACGGCGAAATAGCCCACGGCGATCGCCGCCACCGCCGCGACGCCCGCCATCACCTTCTTGGTCGACATGCTGCCTCCGTGAATACTGGTCTTGCGACTGGGGTCGTTGAACTGAAGTACACGCGCCCGACCAGAAGGTTGGACGCTGCGGATCTGTTGCATCACCGCCGGCAGCAGGCCAGGCGGCGCTTCGACGTGGGGCGCGGCCTCGAGCGCCTGGGCGATCACCTCGCGGTCGGAATCCGACAGGCTGAGCAGGGCCGCGTGCAGCGCGGCGGCACGCTCCCGCTCGCGCAGGGCGTCGTCGGGGTGCCCTCCCGGCGCCCGCAGGTCGTCGGCCAGCGGGGCCACCGCGGGCCGCCGGTCGCGCAGGTTGAGGGCCTCGTTCACCACGATCCGGTACACCCACGAGAAGAACCGGTAGCGGGGATCGAACGTGTCGAGCTTCTGCCAGGCCTTGACCAGCGCGCCCTGGACGACGTCGCGGGCGTCCTCGGGGTGGCCCAGCAGGCGCCAGGCGACGTTGTAGAGAGGGCGCTGATAGCGGAGGACCAGAGGCTCAAAAGCCTGGACGTCGCCCGCCAGGCATCGCGCCACGAGCCGATCGTCGGGGTCCTCATCGACCATAAATACAGGGCGGGGCCTGAAAAGTTGGCGGAGTCTATCCCTGGAGCATCGCGATCTGCCACACGTCGCGGCTGGAGCCGCGCAGGATGGGCTGCATCGCGAGCAGTCCGGTGCGGCCGATCTGGCCGCGCAAGTACGTGAGCTCCTTGAGGTTCGCGCGGACGTCGTCGCCGACCGGGAGCTCCAGGCCGGCCTCGCGGGCCATCAGGATGCCCTTGGCCCGGATCGAGAGCTCGAGCTGGACCTGGAGCAGGCACAACATGTCGGCCACCACCTCTCCGGGGAAGCGGGCCTTGAGCGACTCCAGGTAGTGGCCGGTGCGCGTCTGCGGCACGCCGCCCTGGACGATCTGCTGCAGCATCTCGACGTCGCCGTCGAACTCGGCGGCGAGCCAGCCGCGGGTCGCCTTCTCCGAGCGGTCGAAGACGAACATCAGCAGCAGCGGCAGCGTCGCCAGCAGTGCCAGCGCGGAGACGAGCGGCGGCAGCACGAAGTGGTTGAAGAGCGAGTGCACGGCGACCGCGACGCCGAAGGCGGGGACGAACGCCGCGGGGCCCGGCGCGCGGTCGAAGCGGTCCTTGGCCAGCATCGCGAAGCTGGCCATGGTGGCGCCGTGCAGGATCGCGGTGCCGCAGCCGCGGGCGAACCACAGGGTGAGCGCGGCGCCCTCCAGGTTCAGCAGGTAGTGGACGTTCTCGACCAGCGCGAAGCCGGCGCCGACCGCGAAGCCGTGGATCGCGGCGTCGACCAGGAAGCCGACCCGGCCACGGCCGATCAGCCACACCACGAAGGCCGCCTTCAGCGCCTCCTCGACGACGGGCGCCACGTAGCGCGAGTAGGTGGAAAGCTCGAGGGGCAGGCGGTCGAGCAGGGCGCCGTTGACCAGCGCGGCGGCGGCGGCCGCAGCGGCGCCGACCGCGATCGACCCGGCGACGGCCCGCAGCCTGACCAGCTTGAAGCTGTCGAGCAGCATCAGCAGGCCGAGGAAGGCGAGGACGGGGATGAGCGCGATCGCGAATCGCAAGCGGCGCAGGTTACTTCAGAACGGCCGGTGCTAGCATCGCGCACCTCGCATGCAGGTCCGGGCGGACAACACGGCGGAAGGGGTGGCGCGGGTGACCGCCGCCTTCGACGCCTTCGCCGAGGAGCGCGCGCTGTCGACCCTGTTGATCGGCAGCGTCCAGGTCGTGCTCGACGAGCTGCTCTCCAACACCGTGAAGGCGGGCTACCCCGGCGGCGGGCCGGGCACGATCGAGGCCACCTTCGAAGTCGCCGACGGGCGGCTGCACGTGACCCTGGTCGACGACGGCGTGGAGTTCGACCCGCTGGCCCGCGAGGATCCCGACCTGGCCGCGCCGCTCGAGGAGCGGCCGATCGGCGGGCTCGGCATCTACCTCGTGAAGCAGTTGATGGACGACGTGGCGTACGAGCGGCAGGACGGCTGGAACCGGCTGCGGCTCGCGAAAAAACTCGAGGACCCGATCTGATGGAGATCCGTGAGGACCGGCGCGAGCCGGGGCTGGTGGTGGCGGTTTCGGGTCGCGTCGACTCGAACAGCGCGGGCGAGCTGGAGGCGGCGCTGCTGGCGCGGGCCGGCGAGCCGCGGCTGGTGGTCGACCTGGGCGCCGTCGAGTACGTGTCGTCGGCGGGCCTGCGGGTGTTCCTGATGCTGGCCAAGAAGTGCAAGGCGGGCGGCGGGAAGATGGCGCTGTGCGGCCTGGCACCGGGCGTCAAGCAGGTGTTCGACCTGGCCGGGTTCACGCCGCTGTTCACGGTCGAGCCCGACGCGGCAGCCGCGCTCGCGCGTCTCGCCTGAGTCGCACGTGACCGAGGCCGCGCCGCGCGCCGACCGGCTCCAGTCGCTGCTCGACGTGTCGATGGCGCTGGCCACCCAGGTCGACCTCGACTCGCTGCTGCAGGTGATCCTGGACCAGGCGCGCTCGGTGATGGAGGCCGAGCGCAGCACGCTCTACGTCTACGACGCGGGCCAGGACGCGCTGCTGTCGCGGGTGTCGGAGGGAGCGGCGCAGGGCCTGGTGATCCGCGTCCCGCTCGGCACCGGCATCGCGGGCCACGTCGGCGCGACGCGCGAGCTCGTCAACATCCCCGACGCCTACGCGGACCCCCGCTTCAACCCCGAGATCGACCGCAGGGGCGGCTTCCGCACCCGCTCGATCCTGACCGCGCCGCTGCTCTCCCACCACGGGCGGCTGATGGGCGTGATCCAGCTCCTCAACAAGCGCACCGGCCTGCCGTTCTCGGCGGAAGACGAGGTGCTGGTGCGGGCCTTCGCCTCGCACGCGGGCGTCGCGCTGGAGCGCGCGCGGCTGGTGGAAGAGGCGCTCGAGAAACAGCGCATCGAGGAGGGGCTGCGCCTCGCCCACGACATCCAGATGGGGATGCTGCCGCGCAGCTTCCCGGCGAGCCCGGTGCTGGAGATCGACGCGGCGCTGGCGCCCGCCAAGACGGTGGGCGGCGACTTCTACGACGTGCTCGCGGGCACGGGCGCGCACGCGGGCCGGATCTGGTTCGCGATCGGCGACGTGTCCGGCAAGGGCATCGGCGCGGCGCTGTTCATGGCGGTGACGCGGACGATGTTCCGCGCGGCGGCCGGCGCCGGCGCACCCGACCCGGGCGCGGTGCTGGCGCAGGTCAACGACGAGCTGGCCAGGGACAACGAGCGGGCGATGTTCGTCACCGTGTTCGCGGGCCTCTACGACCCGGCCACCGGCGTGCTGGAGTACGCGAACGGCGGCCACAATCCGCCCTACGTGCTGCGCGCCTCGGGCGCGCTGGAGACGCTGCCGAACGCGGCTTCGCCGGCACTGGCCGTGATCGAGGGCCTCCCTTTCGCGAACGCCGAAGTGCGGCTCGGGCCCGGCGACGCGCTCTTCGCCTACACCGACGGCGTCAACGAGGCGCAGAACCCGAGAGGCGAGCTCTACGGCACGCCGCGCCTCGAGGCGTGGCTGCGCGCCGAATCGGGCCGCCCGGTGCCCGAGCTGGTGAAGAGCCTGATCGCGGAGATCGACCGCTTCGAAGAAGGCGCGGCCCCCGCGGACGACATCACGGTCCTCGCCTTTCGCCGCCTGGCGGGGTAGCGCCCGGCGGCTTCCGGCGCCTCGAAGGACCCAGCGGGTGAGCGGCGCCTCGTTCCGTTATCGGCCCGAGATCGACGGGCTGCGGGCTGTCGCCGTGCTGGCGGTGGTGCTCTACCACGGCGGGATGGGGTTGCCCGGGGGCTACGTCGGCGTCGACGTGTTCTTCGTGGTCTCGGGGTACCTGATCACCTCGCAGCTGCTGCGCGACCTCGAGGACGGGCGGTTCTCGATCCTGGGGTTCTGGGCGCGGCGGGTGCGCCGCATCGTGCCGGCGGCCACCGTCGTCGTGACCGCCGTGCTGGCCGTCTGCTGGTTCGCCCTGCTGCCCCGCGACCGGGAGACCGCCTGGGCGGCGGTCAGCCATTCGGTCCTGGCCGCCAACGTGTTCTTCCTGCAGGTCGCGGGGTACTTCACCGCGGCCGCCGAAGACCGGCCGCTGCTGCACCTGTGGTCGCTCGCGGTCGAGGAGCAGTTCTACCTGGTCTTCCCGGCGGCGCTCGCGCTCGCCTGGCGGGCCACGCGGGCGAAGCGTCTCGCGCTGCTGGCGATCGTCGGGATCGGGCTGGCCGCCAGCCTCGCGATCAGCCAGTACGAGCTGGCGCGGTCTCCCGACGCGGCCTTCTACCTGCTGCACTCGCGGGCCTGGGAGCTGCTGCTGGGCGCCGGCATCGCGCTGCTGCCCCCGGTCGACGCGGGCTGGCCGCGAGTCGTGCGCGAGACGCTGGCGGTCGCCGGGCTGCTGCTGATCGTCGGCTGCGCCCGGTTCTACTCGTACGCCACGCCGTTCCCGGGGCTCGGGGCGGTGCCGCCGTGCCTGGGGACGGCGCTGGTGCTGATCGCCACGCGCAGCGACGGCGACGCGTCGCTGTGGATCACGCGTTGCCTGTCGTGGCGGCCCGTCGTGTTCGTGGGCCTCATCTCGTACTCGCTCTACCTGATCCACTGGCCGCTGCTGGCGTTCCTCGACTACTGGTCGCTGGACCCTCCGGGCCTGGCGCTGCGCGCGGCCGCCGTCGCCCTCTCCCTGCCGCTGGCGGCGGCCTCGTGGCGGTTCGTCGAGCTTCCGTTCCGTCAGCCGCGCTTCGACGGCGCGACGCGGCGCACGCTGCTCGCGGGCGTCGCCGCGCTGGCGCTCGTGGGCGCCGCCGGGCTCGAGGTGGCGGCGACCACGCGTCGATCGTCGCTGTTTCCAGCGTCGGTGGTCGCGCTCGCCGAAGCGCAGGTGGAGGCGCGCCGCGGGGTGGCACTCGCGCCGCGAGCCGAACTCGCGGCCGCGCGCTCGGGCCGCCTGCCCATGATGGGCGGCCGCGGCGAGACTCGGATTCTCGTCTGGGGAGACAGCCACGCGCGCTCCATCCTCCCGGCCGTCGACGACCTGGCGAAGCAATGCGACGTCGGCGTGGCCGTCGCCTGGCACTCGGTGACGGCGCCGGTGCTCGGCTTTCGCTCCACGGACCACTGGTCGCTGGCCGGCGACTCGGTGGCCTTCAACCAGGCCGTGTTCGAGTTCGCGCGCGACCGGCGGGTGACGGACGTGCTGCTGGCGGCGCTGTGGGAGTCCTACCGGCCGATGACCGAGCTGCGCGCGGCCCTGGACCGCACGCTGTCGGCACTCGCGGGCCTCGGCATACGGACGTGGGTTCTCCGCGAGGTCCCGAGGCACCGCGTTCCGGTGCCCGAGGCGCTCATCCATCGCGAGCTCTTCGGAACGGACCTGAGGCCGTACCAGAACACGGCCGCCGACCACGCGCGGCAGGGCGAGTGGCTGAACCAGGCCCTCGCGGGACTGAGCGTGGCGCCGACGGGGGTGCTCGACGCCGGGCCGCTGCTGCTCGAGGACGGCCGCCTCCGGATGACGCAGGGCGGAGAGGCGCTCTACTACGACGTGGGCCACCTCACGGCCGCCGGGGCCCGGCTGGTCGCGCCGGCGCTGCGGCCGGTCTTCGGCGACTGCGCCGCGGCCGGGGAGACGCGCTAGCTCGTGAAGCGGAAGTGCAGGACGTCGCCGTCCTGCACCACGTACTCCTTGCCCTCGAGGCGCAGGCGGCCGGCGTCGCGGGCGCCTGCTTCGCCCTTGCCCGCGATGTAGTCGTCGTAGGCGATCACTTCGGCGCGGATGAAGCCCTTCTCGAAGTCGGTGTGGATCACGCCCGCCGCCTTCGGCGCCGTGTCGCCCGCGTGGATGGTCCAGGCGCGGACTTCCTTCTCGCCCGCCGTGAAGTAGGTGCGCAGGCCGAGCAGCCGGTAGGCCGCGTGGACCACGCGGTCGAGGCCGGGCTCCTCGAGGCCCATCGCGTCGAGCATCTCCTTGCGGTCGGCCTCCTCGAGGCCGGCCAGCTCCGCCTCGACCGCGGCCGAGACCGCGACGACCTGGGCGCCTTCTTCGGCCGCGCGCTTGCTCACCGCGTCGAGCCAGGGGTTGCCGGTGAAGCCGGTCTCGGCGACGTTCGCGACGTACATCAGCGGCTTGGCCGTGAGCAGGCACAGCGGCTTCAGCAGCTTCAGCTCGTCGGCGGTCCACGCGAGCGCCCGCACCGGCTTGCCTTCGGCGAGCTGGGCGTGCGCGCGCTCGAGCGCCGCGAGCAGCTTCTGGGCGTCCTTGTCGCCGGTCTTCGCCGCGCGCGCGGCGCGGTCCTTCGACTTCTCGACGGTGGCGAGGTCGGCCAGCGCCAGCTCGGTGCCGATCACCTCGACGTCCGAGAGCGGGTCGATCCGGCCCGCGACGTGGACGACGTTCTCGTCCTCGAAGCAGCGCACGACCTGGGCGATCGCGTCGGTCTCGCGGATGTGGGCCAGGAACTGGTTGCCGAGCCCCTCCCCCTGCGACGCGCCGGCGACGAGGCCCGCGATGTCGACGAACTCCACGATCGCCGGCACCACCCGCTGCGGCTTGACGATCGCCGCCAGCGCCGCGAGCCGCGGGTCGGGCACCTCGACGACGCCGACGTTGGGCTCGATCGTGCAGAACGGGTAGTTCTCGGCGGCGATGCCGGCCTTCGTGAGCGCGTTGAAGAGGGTGGACTTGCCCACGTTGGGCAGGCCGACGATGCCGCACTGCAGACTCATGGAATCCCTTCGGGGAAGCGCGGGAACCGCGCGGGAGGCAAGGCGCACTCCCTGGAAAACGAACGGGGAGTGTAGCAGAGCGGGCCCGGCGCTCGGGTCGAGGCGGTTCGCTCCAGTACACTCCGAAGGTGAATCGTTCCTCTTCGCCGCGACCGCGGGCGACGACAGTGCGGGTGCGGGTGCCGCGGCAGGGGCCGCGGGTGTTGCGCGGGCTGGCGGCGCTGCTCGTCGGCCTGGTGGCCGCCGGGTCGTGGTTCGCCGTGTGGCAGACGCGGGACACGCTGGGGCTGCAGACCGCGCTGGCGGTGCTCGCGCGGGGCGAGGCCGCTGCGGCGCGGGACGCGCTCGTCGCCCACGTCGACTGCGACCGCCACGAGGGCACCGCGCGGGCCGGGGTCGCGCTGGCGACGGCGTGGCTCGGCGACGGCACACCGGTGGTGCCGGCCGCGGCCGAGCTGCACGCCGCAGGTGCCGCGCTGCTCTACCACCGCGCTCTCCGGACCCGGGAGCTGGGCGCGCTCGAGCGCGTCGCCCGGGTCGGGGTCGACGCGGGCGAACCGCTGGCCGCCGCGTACCTGCTCGCCGCGCAGGTCGAGCAGCCCGAGGAGGCCGCCGCGGAGACGACGCTCGCCCGGCACCGCGCGGCAGTCGAGGCGGTGGGCCTGGGGCGCGAGGCGGTGCGGGTGCTGGCGCTGCGCCAGGCGGGAGCGCAGGCCGTGGTGCGCGACCGCCGCGGGCGGGCGCTGGGCCTGGTCGACGGCGCGGGCTTCTTCCGGCTCGACGGGGGGATCGACCCGGAGCTGCTGCAGCCGCCGTTCGAGGCGGCCGCCGCGCGCTTCGGCCCGGGGCTGGGGCTGCGGCTCTCGCTCGACCTCGAGCTGTCGCGGCTGGCCCTGCGCGCGCTGGGCGGCGCGCGGGGATCGATCGTGCTGCTCGACGTGGAGAGCGGACACGTGCTGGCGGCGGTGTCCGACCTGCGCACGCGGCGGCGCGAGCCGGCGGCCGCGTTCGAGCAGCGGCGCGAGCCGGCGTCGATCTCGAAGCTCGTCACGTCCGCCGCGGGGCTGCGGGCGGGGCACGACGTCGACCGCGAGATCGCGGCGATGACCTGCCGCGGCCACGAGACCTACGCCGGCGGCACGCTCTGGTGCCCGTTCCCGGGCGGCAAGATGAGCGGGCTCGGCTACGCGATGGCAATCTCCTGCAACACCGTGTTCGCGAACCTCGGCGTGCGGCTGGGGCGGGCGGCGGTGCTGGCGGAGCTGGCGCGCTGGGGCTTCGCGGGCGGCGACGCGGGGCCGGAGCTGGGCCGCGTGCTGCACGCGAGCGGCAACGACCGCCAGCTCGCGGACCTGTCGATCGGGCTCACCGACACCGACATCACGCCGCTGCATGCCGCCCGCTTCGCGGCGGTGCTGCTGCGCGGCGCGATGCCGGAGTCGGCGCTGATCGCCGCACGCGACGGTTTGCTCGGCGCCTCGCCCGAGGCGATCGGCCATGCGCCGCCGCGGGTGGTGCTCGAGGACCCGGCGTGGGTGGAGGAGCTCCGCGGCAGCCTGGCGGGCGTGACCGAGCCGGGCGGTACCGCGTCGGGCGTCGCGCCCGCGGGTTTCCCCGTGGCGATGAAGACGGGCACCGCCGCCGAGTGGGGCGTGGGCTACCACTGCAACTACGTCGGCATCGGCCCGCTGCCCCACGCGCGGATCGCCTTCGCGGTCCGCGTCACCCACGGCTCCAACTCCCGCCGCGCCACCCGCGCCGCCCGCGAGGTCACCTCGCGCCTGCTCCACGCCCTCGAACGCGCGCCGCTCTAGCCGTCCCCGTCGATCGCGGTGGACTTCCGGGGGTTGATGCGCCCAGAATCGAACATGACTCGAGTGGCGGCTACGGACGTGCGAGATGGCCTGCGCCGGGCGGAGGCGGGGCGACGGGTGATCGTTCGCCGGCGAGGGCAGGACGTCGCCGCGATCGTCCCCCTTGAGGACCTTCGCCGACTGGAAGAACTCGAGGATCGTGCCGATGCCGAGGCGGCTCGCGAAGCGCTGGCCGAGATGAAGCGCACGGGGCGAAAGCCGACACCGTGGGGCGACGTGAAGCGCGAGGCCGGACTGTAGCTCCGCTTGGCCCGGCGCTATTCGATCGAGTTCGCTCCCTCGGCCCGGCGGGAGTTCCTCAAGTTGCCCGGGAGCATTCGCGCGCGGCTCGCCGTCAGAATCGACGCGCTGGCCGAGAACCCTCGCCCGCATGGGGTGAAAGCCCTGTCCGGTGTCGAGGCACTACGGCTTCGGGTCGGGGACTATCGCGTCGTCTACCGGGTCGAGGATGCAGTGCTGGTCATCCTCGTGCTTCGCGTGGCCCATCGCGGAGACGTCTATCGGTGACTTTCTCCGCTGAACGATCAAACGGGTTGCGCAGGCGTTTCAGTGGTTTGGCAGACGGGGAAGAGCTTCGGTGATCGAGCCGAGGCAGGCACGGGCCGGCGACCATGCGTCCGGCACGCTCGACTCTCTCTCACGCTTCGCCATCGCAGCCCGAGCGTAGACCGAGCACGACTCAGAAGCGCAGGGTCAGGGCCACCGCGGCGCCGCGGCCGCGGGTCGGAGCGAGGTGGGCGGTGAGGCGCGGGTGGTACGCGCGCTCCCAGGTATGGGACCGGGTGCGGATCAGGAACCCGACCAGGGCGCCGGTGGCCACCGTGACGCTCACGAGATAGGGGTACCAGCCCTCGCACCAGCCAGGCCACGCCTCGTCGTCGCAGCTCTCCATGACCGCGACGCCGGCCGCGAGGCCCGCGAGGGCACCCACGGCCCCGTAGCTGCGTTCGCGGACGCGGGCGATCTCGAGGCCCCGGATCTCCGGCCACGGGACGGTCACGCGCTCGCCGTCGACGGCGCGGGTGACGGTGAGCCCGGCGTCGTCCTGGGCCGCGACGCGGCCGTGCAGGGCCCGGGGGCTCGCGCTCCGGGCGATCAGGCGCACCTCGTCGCCGAGGTCGACCGGGGAAGAGAACGGCTCGGCGGGGGCGGCGGCGGCTTGTGCGACGACGAGAAACCACGCGAGCGGGACGTGCATGAATGCCCTCCGGACGAGGGCAATCTGGCGCCCGCCCCGCGCGGGCGGGCGCCGTGCTGGAACGCTTTCTCCGACCGTCACAGCGGCCGGGTCCAGGTCCGTCCTAGAACATGTTCCAGAGGTACTGGTTGGTGACCTCGTGGTGGAACATCACCTCGCTGGCCTTGATCTGGGTGCCGAGCGCCTTGGGGCAGCGCTCGGCCTGGGCCAGCTTGATCTCCGCGAAGCGGGCCTGGACCTCCTCGCCGAGCAGCTCGCCGACGAACTTGCTGGCCTTGAACGGGCGCAGCGCGTCGTAGATGTTGTCGGGCAGGAAGCGGGTGCGGGTGCGCTTCTCGGCGTCGGGCTCCTCCGACTTCGGGCCCTCGAGGCCGGTGCGCAGGAACGTGTAGATCGCCATGTAGGGGTTGGCGTCGGGAGCGATCGAGCGCACCTCGATGCGGGCGCTGCGCTCGTTGCCGAGCGGGATGCGCACCATCGCCCCGCGGTTGATCGCCGAGGCCTTGATCTGGTTCGGCGCCTCGAAGTGCGGGTCCAGCCGCCGGTACGAGTTGACCGACGAGTTGAGGATCAGGCAGATGTCGGAGGCGTTGGCGAGGATGCGGTCGACGAAGTCCCACGCCTCGGCCGAGACGCCGTCCTGGCCGTCCTTCTGCCAGAACAGGTTCTTGCCGCCGCGCGCGAGCGAGATGTTCGTGTGCATGCCGTTGCCGTTGACGCCCGTCACCGGCTTGGGCAGGAACGACGCGCTGAGGTCCATGTTCTGCGCCACCTGGCGGCACAGCAGCTTGTAGAGCTGGATCTGGTCGGCCGCGATCACCGCCTCGGTGTAGCCGTAGTTCATCTCGAACTGCGAGGGCGCCACCTCGGGGTGGTCCTTCTCGTTGGCGAAGCCCATCGCGCGCTGGACCTCGGCCGCGGCGTCGATGAAGCGGCGCAGCACGTCGCCCGGCAGCGAGTGGTAGTAGCCGCCCGTCGAGATGAACTCGAACTTCCCGGTCTCGTGGAAGCGGCGCTCGGCGTCCTTGCCGCGGAACAGGAAGCCCTCGATCTCGTTGGCGATGTTGCAGACGGTGCCGTCCTTCTCGTAGAGCTTCTGCGCGTACGCCTTGAGCCGCGAGCGCAGGTCGCCCGGGTAGGGCGCCCCGTCGCGGTCCTGCACCTCGCCGAAGACCAGCACCTTGCCGGGGCCGAACACGTCGGCCGGCAGCCAGTAGAACGCGGGCCAGTCGATCGCGAGCCGCAGGTCGGACTCGTGCTGCTGCGAGAAGCCGCGCACGGACGAGCCGTCGAAGGTGAGGTTGTCGGCCGACTTGAGCAGGAACTTCTTGTCGTAGTCGAGCATGTGGAGCCGGCCCTCGAGGTCGGTGAAGCAGACCGTCACGGCCTTGATCCGCTTCTCGTCGGCGAGGTACTGCATGCGCTCGTCGCGGGCGACGTCGGGGGCGACCCGGTGCAGGCGCTGCTCCTTGACGCGCAGGTTCATCTCCTCGAGCTGCTCGTAGGAGATGGCGAGGAAGTCGCGCAGGGGGGGCAGTTCGATCGAACGGTTCAGCTCCACAAGTCCTCCGTTAGGTTAACGAACGATACTTTAAGACTAATTTCCATGTCAATAAGCTTAACGAATGCAGCAAGAACTGCGTGTGCGCCTGGCGCATACTGGCCCGGATGAAGGACGGGGTGGCGCTGCGGATCGTCAAGCGGGTGGCGCTCGCCCACTTCACGCTGAACCTGGCCGCCCACCGCGCCTGGCGGCGGCTGCGCGGCGAGCGGCCGTTCCGGCTGGCGGGCGACTGCGGCCGCTGCGGGGCGTGCTGCGAGGTGCCCTCGATCCGCGCCTCGCGGCTCGCCTGGTACTTCCCCACCGCGCTCGCCCTCTTCCTCGCCTGGCAGCGCCGCGTCAACGGCTTCGAGCTCGTTTCGGTGGACCGCCGGACGCGGGTGTTCACCTTCCGCTGCACGCACTACGACCCCGCGACGCCGAGCTGCGACAGCTACGACTCGCGCCCCGGCATGTGCCGCGACTACCCGCGGCTGCAGGTGTGGGCGGCGGCGCCCGCGTTCCTGCCCGGCTGCGGGTACCGCGCGGTGGCGGGCAACGCGGACGCGCTGATCCGCGAGCTGGCGGTCCGCAAGCTCGACCCGGAGCGCGAGGCGCGCCTGCGCCGCGACCTGCACCTCGAGTAGCCGTTCAGCCTACACTCGAACATGCACGCTTCCCGCCTCGCCCCCGTTTGCTTCGCCCTGGCCGCGCTGCCCCTGGCGGCGGCCGATCTCGCCGAGATCAAGGCCCGCGGCACGCTGGTCGCGGTCGCCGTCTACGAGCCGCGCGCGCCCGAGTTCCTGGAGCTCGCCGAAGGCCGCACCGGCGGCTTCGACCGCGAGGTGCTCGAGGGCTTCGCGCGCGCGCAGGGCCTGAAGCTGGAGATCCGCACGGTGCCGACCTGGGCCGAGCTGCCGGGCGTGGTGGCCGCGGGCGACGCGGACCTGATGTGCAACCGGGTCAGCAACACCGCGGCGCGGCGCCAGGTGGTCGACTTCACCGACGAGGTGTTCCCCACCCGCGTCGTGGTGATGAACCGCAGGCCGGCGCCGCCGGTCGCGAGCCTCGAGCAGTTGAAGGCAGTGCCGCGGCTGGCCTCGATCGCGGGCACGTCGATGATGGAGACGCTCTCGGGACTGGGGATCACGAAGGTCGACACCTCGGTGCCGCACGGCGGCTTCCCCGACGCGCTGCGCGCGGGGCGGATCGACGCCGCGGTGTGGTCGCTCGAGGCCGTGATCCGCGAGCGGCGCGCCGACCCCGAGCTGCAGCTCGGGATGTTCCTGGGCCCGCCGGAGAGCCTCGCCTACGGCGTTTCGAAGACGTCGCCGGCCCTGAAGACCGCGCTCAACGAGCACCTGCGCGTGCTGCGCCAGACCGGGACCTGGAACCGGCTGGTCGTGAAGTACTTCGGCGCGGAAGCGCTCGACCTGCTGCGGCGCGCCCGCGAACAGTGACCTCGCTGGCCGCACTGCCCTTCGCGCAGCTCGAGGCGCGGCTCGGCAGCCGGGCGCGGGCGCTGGCGGCCCGCAAGTGGCTGTTCGGGCGCGGCGGGCTCGACGGGCGGATCGCCGGGCTGGCCGCGAAGCTCGGCGAGGCGCTGCGGGCGGAAGCGCCGCTCCCGTCGTTCGAGCGCCTCGCACGACTGGTCGCTCCGGACGGCACCACCAAGCTGGCGCTGGGCTTCCCGGGCGCCACCGTCGAAACCGTGATGATCCCGGGGCGCGGGCGCAGCACCGTGTGCCTGTCGAGCCAGGCGGGGTGCACCCGCGCCTGCACCTTCTGCGCGACCGCGCGGCTCGGCTTCACGCGCAACCTCTCCGCCGCGGAGATCGTCCTCCAGTACGCGCTGGCGGCGCGGGAGGCGCCCGCGGAGGCGCCGGCGCGCAACGTCGTGTTCATGGGCATGGGCGAGCCGCTCGACAACCTGGACGCGGTGCTGGCCGCCGAAGTCGTGCTGATGGAGCCGCCCTACCCGCGCCTGTCGCCGGCGCACGTCACGGTGTCGACGTCCGGCGTCGTGCCCGGCATGAAGCGCTACCTGCGCGAGGGGCGCGGGCGGCTCGCGCTCTCGCTCAACGCGACGACCGACGCGCTGCGGCGGGAGCTGATGCCGCACACCCGCACCTGGCCGATCGCGGCGCTGCTCGGCGCGATTCGCGAGGCGCAGGCCGAGGACCCGGCGAAGTCGGTGTTCGTCGAGTACGTGCTGTGGGACGGGGTCAACGACTCCGACGCCGAGGCCGCCGCGCTGGTCGCGCTGCTCGACGGGATCGCCGCCCACGTCAACCTGATCCCGCACAACCCGGTGGCGGGGCTGCCGTTCGCGCCCTCCCCCGTGGCCCGGGTGCGGGCCTTCCAGAAGCGGCTGGCCGACTCGGGCCGGCGCACGATCGTGCGCTGGCCGAAAGGCGCCGGCATCGCCGCCGCGTGCGGACAACTGGCGAACCAAGTGCCCGCCGCGAGCGTCTCATGAAGCGGGAGACCTCCGCGTGAAGCTCCGCACCCAACTCGCCTTCGCCTTCTTCCTGCTGGCCGTCGTGCCGCTCGTCACCCTGACCCTGCTCTCGCACCGCTCGTCGCAGCGGGCGCTGCAGCGGGCCACCGAGGCCGAAGCCGCGCGGATGGCGTCCGACATGGGCGGGCGGCTGACGCGGGTGGCGGCCGACCTCGAGGCGCGCCTGGCGGAGGCAGGGCGCTCCGAGGCGATGGCCGCCTACGCGCAGGGACCGGGCCGGGCCGAGTCGCGGGAGGCGGCGCTCCAGCGTCTGCGGGCCGAGCTGGGTGAGGTGGCGCCGCTCGTCGAGTCGATCGAGGTGGTGCCCGAAGCACCGGCCGCGCCGGCCGCGCCCGCTGGGAGAACCGCCGCGGTCGCGCCGGCCCCGCCCGCGCCTCCGGTGCCGGGCGTGGCGCCCGTCCCCGGGATCGCGCCGCCGCCACCCCCGATGTTCGTGCTCGACCTGCCGGAGGCCAAGGTCTCGCTCAACCTGGCGGCGCTGGGGGCGCTGGCCGCGGCGGGCGAACAGGACCCGGCCGCGCGCGCGGAGCTCAAGCGCGAGATCGAAGACGGCCTGCGCGAGATCGCGAAGGTCGCCGAGGCGGCGCGCGAGCAGGCGCGGCAGCAGCAGGCGGCGGCGGCGAAAGCGCACGAGACGGTCGCCGCGGCGCAGGCGGGCGAAGCCGCGGCCGCGCGGGCGCTGGAGCGCGAGGCGCGGCGGGCCGAACAGCAGCAGCGCGACCTGGATCGCACGGAGGAGGCCCGGCAGCGGCAGTTCGCGGCGATGCGCGAGCGGGTCGAGAAGCGGCACCAGGAAATGCAGCGGCTGCTGGGCCGCGAGTTCGGCACCACGATCCTGGACAAGGACGGCGCTTCGCACGGGCGACTGCGGGCCCAGGTGCGTGCGGCCCAGATGGTGCGGGTGGCGCTGGCCCCGCGCCCTGGCGGCCACGAGGACGAAATCGCCTTCGCGGTCGACCGCGAGGGCGGGCTGCACACGCTGAAGCCGGAGGACGCGGAGCGCGTGCGCGCGCTCGGGCTCGACAAGGTCGCGCGGGGCGAAGCGAGCGCGGGCACGGCGAAGGACTGGGTGCTGGCGGCGCGGCCGGACCCGAAGACGGGGCTGACCTTCGCGGTCGCGCGGCCGCTGGCCGAGCCGCTCGCCGAGCTGCGGCGGGCCACCGCGCGCAACCTGGCGCTGGGTCTGGGCCTGGCGCTGGTCGCCTTCGTCGGCATCCTGCCGCTCTCGCGCAGCCTGACCCGCGACCTGCACGCGCTGTCCGACGGCGCGGAGAAGGTGGCCGCGGGCGACCTCTCCGCGCGGGTGCCGGTGCGCTCGCGCAACGAGGTGGGGCGGCTCGCGGAGCAGTTCAACCGGATGGCGGAGGACCTCGCGCGGCGCCAGCACGAGCTGGTCGAGAAGGAACGGCTGCGCAAGGAGCTGGAGCTGTGCCGGCGCATCCAGGAGGAGCTGCTGCCGCACGACGCGCTGCGCTTCCCGTTCGCCGAGGTGAAGGGCGTGTCGATCCCGGCCCGCGAGGTGGGCGGCGACTTCTTCGACTACTTCGCGCTGCCCGGCGGACAGGCGGCGATCCTGGTCGGCGACGTCTCGGGCAAGGGCGTCGGCGCGGCGCTGCTGATGGCCAACGTGCAGGCGACGCTGCGGGCGCGGCTGCCGCTCGTGAAGGACCTCGCGGAGCTGGCGGTGGCGCTCGACGAGGAGATCGAGAAGACGACGCCGGCCGCGGTGTACCTGACGCTGTTCCTGGCGATCCTGGAGCCGGAGCGGCGCGCGCTGCGCTACGTGAACGCCGGCCACAACACCCAGTTCCTGCTGCGCGGCGACGGCGGCTACGAGGAGCTGGCCTCGACCGGGCGGCCGCTGGGGCTGCTGCCCGGCGGCGGCTACGAGGAGCGCCAGGTCGTGCTGGGCAAGGGCGACTGCCTGTTCCTGTTCACCGACGGCCTGACCGAGGCGGAGAACGCGCAGGGCGAGGAGTTCGGCGCCGAGCGGCTGCCGGAGCTGCTGGCCCGCGAGCGCGCCAGCGGCCCCGACCAGATCCTGCGCGCGATCGAGGAGGCGGTGCGCGACCACCGCGGCGCCGTCGAAGCCGCCGACGACGCCACGATGGTCGCCCTCAAGGTGGGGTAGGCGTCCTAGCCCAGCAGCGACTCGACGGCGGCGCGCTCCTCGCGGAGCTCCTTCTCCGTCGCGGCCAGCTTCTCCTTCAGGAAGTCGTCGAGCGGCAGGTCCTTGACGACCTGGTAGTCGCCGCCCTTGCAGGTGCAGGGGTAGCTGAACACCACGCCCTCCGAGACGCCGTAGCTGCCGTCGGCCGGAACCGCCATCGAGACCCAGTCGCCCTCGGGCGTGCCCTGGATCCAGTTGCGCATGTGGTCCATCGCCGAAGACGCGGCCGAGGCCGCCGAGCTCTGGCCGCGGGCCTTGATGATCGCCGCGCCGCGCTGCTGCACGGTGGGGATGAACGTGCCCTTGTACCACTCGGCGTCGACCAGCGACATCGCGGGCTTGCCGCCGACCGTCGCCTGCGACAGGTCGGGCACCTGGGTGGACGAGTGGTTGCCCCAGATCGTCACCTTGCGGATCTCGCGCGGGTGGCTGCCGGTCTTCTCGGCGAGCTGCGAGATCGCGCGGTTGTGGTCGAGCCGGGTCATCGCGTGGAACTGGCGCCGGTCGAGGCCCTTCGCGGCCGAGGCCGCGATCAGCGCGTTGGTGTTGGCGGGGTTGCCGACCACGAGCACGCGGACGTCCTTCTTCGCGCGGGCGGCGATCGCCTGGCCCTGGGGCCCGAAGATCTGGCCGTTGGCGGAGAGCAGGTCCTTGCGCTCCATGCCCGGGCCGCGCGGGCGGGCGCCGACCAGGAAGCAGATGTCGGCCTGGTCGAACGCCTCGTTGGCGTCAGCGGTGGCAACGAGGCCGTCGAGGGTCGGGAACGCGCAGTCGCGCAGTTCCATGCACACGCCCTCGAGCGCGCCCAGCGCGGGGGCGATTTCGAGCATCTGGAGGATCACGGGGCGGTCGGGACCGAGCAGGTTGCCGGCCGCCAGGCGGAATGCGAGGGCGTAGCCAATGTTGCCGGCGGCGCCCGTGATGGCGATGCGAAGAGGTTTCTCCATGGCGTCCCGGATTCTAGCGCCGCGGCCGCGGGCCCGGGCTATCCTGCAGGCAAGGGACTTCGGGGCGGGACAGGAGCGAGCGATGGGTGTGCGAAGGATCGCGGCGGGGATGGCATGCGTGGGGGCGCTGGTCGTGGCGCCCGCGTTCGCGGAGTGGCCGCAGTGGCGCGGGCCGGCGCAGCGCGGGTCGTCCGCGGAGACCGGGCTGCCGCTGCGCTGGAGCGCCGGCGAAGGAATCGCCTGGAAGCTCGAGCTGCCCGAGATCTCCGGCTCGACGCCGATCGTGCACGGCGAGCGCGTGTACCTGAACGTCGCCCGCGGCGACGCGCTCGAGCTGTGGGCGGTCGACCGCAACACCGGCAAGCCGCTGTGGCAGGCGCCGGTCGGCACCGGCAACGTCAGCACCCGCAAGCAGAACATGTCGTCGCCGTCGCCGGTCACCGACGGCCGCCACGTCGCGGTGCTGACCGGGACCGGCGTGCTCAAGGGCTTCGACCTCGCGGGCAAGGAGCTGTGGGCGCGCGACTTCCAGAAGGAGCACGGCAAGTTCGGCCTGATGTGGGGCTATGCCAGCTCGCCGCTGCTGCACGACGGCAGCCTCTACGTGCAGGTGCTGCACGGGATGCACACCGACGATCCGTCCTACGTGACGCGGATCGAGCTCGCCACCGGCAAGACGGTGTGGCGCGTGGAGCGGCCGACCGACGCGCCGAAGGAGTCGCCCGACGCCTACACGACGCCCGCGATCGCGCGCACGAAGGCGGGCCTCGAGCTGATCATCAGCGGCGCCGACTACGTGACAGGCCACGACCTCGCGACCGGGAAGGAGCTGTGGCGCGCCGCGGGTCTCAACCCGGCTCGCGAGGGCTTCTACCGGGTGGTCGCCTCGCCCGTGGTGCTGGGCGACCTGGTGATCGCGCCGACGCGGGTGCGGCCGATGCTGGCGCTGCGCGCCGGCGGCCGCGGCGACGTGACGACCTCGCACAAGGCGTGGAGCCACGACGCGGGGCCCGACGTGCCGACGCCGGCCTCCGACGGCGAGATCCTGTACGTCGTCAACGACAAGGGCATCGCCTCGGCGCTCGACGCGAAGACGGGCGCGGTGCTCTACGCCGATCAGCGGCTGAAGGTGGGCACCTACTCGGCTTCGCCGGTCGTCGCCGACGGCAAGGTGTACGCGACCAGCGAAGACGGCGTGACGACGGTGTACCGCGCGGGCCCGAAGTTCGAGCTGCTGGCGGAGAACACGCTGCCCGGCTTCACGCTCGGCTCGATCGCGGTCTCGGAGGGCCAGCTCTTCCTGCGCGCGGGCACCGCCCTCCACGCGATCGGCGAGCGCCGCAGGCGCTAGCGCGTCGCCAGCGGACCGACGCCGTGGTCGGGGGCGTCGCGCCTCGCCCGCGGGCGGCTAAGCTCCGCTTCGATGCGTGGTCCGCTGCTCGCCGTCCTTCTGGTCGCTGGCGCGGTCCTCCTGCGCTTCGAGGGGACCGCGCTCGAGTACCTGCCGCTCGACTCGTGGATGTACGCGGCGGCGGCCGACGCGCCCGGCGTGTTCACCGCGCGGCCTTGGGGCTACCGGCTGCTGGGGCCCGCGCTCGTCTCGCTGGCGCCCGACGTGCGCTCGGGCTTCGCCGCGCTGATGGCGCTGTCGCTGTGCGGGGCGGGGCTCGGCCTGTACTTCTTCCTGCGGCGGCTGGGGCACGGCGAGGCCGCGGCACTGTGCGGCATCGCCCTGTTCGCCGCTTCCGGCCCGGTCGCCTACTCGATCCGCAACCCATACGTGTGCGAGCCGCTGACCGCGTGCCTCGGCATCCTGTTCCTGCTCTCGCTCGCCGCCCGCGCGCCGCTGGGTGTGCTGGCGCTCGTCGCCGCGCTGGCCGCCCTGTCGAAGGAGATCGCGCTGGGCCTGCTGGCGCTCGTGTTCCTGCTGCGGCGGGAGGAGCGGGGCTGGCGCGGGGCGCTGCTGGACGCGGCGCTGGTGTCGGCGCCCGCGCTCCTGATGACCGCGCTGCTGCGGGTCGCCTGGACACCGCAGTTCGCCGCGGTGTGGGGGCTGCCGGGCGGCGGCGCGGTGCCGGTGTTGTGGGAGCGGCTGGGGCCAGGGCTGCTCGACCCGGGGCTGCTGCTGGGCGGCGTGCTGCCGCTGGCGCTCGTCGGCGCCTGCACCGCCCGCGGCCGCGCGCTGTGGACGACGTGGGCGCCGCTCGCGCTCGTCTACACGTTGCTGCCGTTCTCGGCCTGGCTGTACGACCCGCGGCCAGGCCGGCTGCCGTTCTTCGGCGAGACCGTGCACCGGCTGCTGATCTACGCGCTGCCGCTGCTGCTGCCGCTGGCGCTCGCACTGTGGCCGGGGCCGCGGACCACGCCGGCACCGGTCACGTTCGCCCGCGGCTGGAACCGGCTGGGCTGGACCCTCGCCGCGCTCGTCGCCACGGCACCGCTGTGGGCGCTCGACGGCTACCGGCGCGGACCGCTGCCCGAGCGCTTCAACGGCCCCGTGGTGCGCGCGCTGTTCGGCGAGAGCCTGCGGGCGGCGGCCGCGCTCGATCGCGGCGAGAGCGTGCGCTACGAGCTGGAGCGCGAGCTGCCGGGGCGGGCGACGCGGCGCGCCGCGCTGCGCTTCTTCCTGCGCGGAGGCTGGGGCTCGTTCCCCTATCTCGACCCGGGCCCGGCGGTGATGGACGCCGCGCGCGGCGAGCTCTCGATCCCCGCAGGCCATCGGTCGCCGCGATCGGTGCGGTTGACGCTGTCGTCGCCGGCGCCGGCCGATGTCCGGTTCGAGGTCGAAGGCCGCGCTGCGGGCGGGTGCCGCGTGGAGACGCGAACCCCGTGCGAGGTCGCGCTCGAGGGCGTGGTGCGCGGCGACAACGCCGTGGTCGTGCACGCGGCCCCCGGGCTCAGGCTGCACGCGCTCGAGTTGCAGCCGCGCTGAACACGGCCCGTCTGCCGCTAGGATCGGGAAACCGGAGGAACACTTGAACCTGCGCCGACACCCGCTGGCGACGATCGCCGTGCTCGCCACCCTCGCCTTCGCGGCGCCCGCCGCGGGCCACGAGGCCACGAGCCAGGACCAGATGGACGCGCTGGTGGCGCGGCTGTCGAAGGACGTCGAACGGCTGCGCGGGCGCGCGTTCCTGCGCCCGGTGGCCGTGCGGCGGATCGGCGACGCGGAGGCGCGCGAGCACTTCCGGACCCGGCTGCTGGAGGCGCTGCCGGAGCACAAGCTCGCCACCGACAACGCGGCGCTGCACGCGCTGGGCCTGCTCGCGGCGGACGCAGACCTGCTGACGACGATGCTCGACCTGCTCGAGGAGCAGGCGGCGGGCTTCTACGACCCCAAGCGCGACACCTTCTTCCTGATGGAGGACGCGCCGGAGGCCTCGCTGCCGGCGGTGATCGTGCACGAGCTGACCCACGCCCTCGACGACCAGCACTTCGGCCTCGACGCGATGGTCGCGAAGCTGGCCCACGACGACGACGCCTCGGCGGCCTACGCAGCGGTGGTCGAAGGCTCGGGCTCGCTGGTGATGAGCGCGTGGCTGGTCGAGGAGCTGAAGGCAGGGCGGATGAACCCGGGCGACATGGCGCAGATGGTGAACGCGGAGGCGGCGCGCGGCGCGCGGCTGCGCGCGGCGCCCGCGGTGCTGCAGCGCAGCCTGATGGGACCCTACGTGCTGGGCCAGGCGTTCCTGCTGCGCGGCGACCTGATGGCGCTCGTGCGCGGGGTCGCGGTCGCGGACGTCGACGCGTCGTTCCAGAACCCGCCGCGCAGCACCGAGCAGGTGATCCACGCGGAGAAGTACTGGAAGCAACCGGAGGAGCCGGTGGCGCTCCAGCTCGGCGACCTCGTGGCGCCGCTCGGGCCCGGCGCACGCAAGCTGGGCGACGGCCGGCTCGGCGAGCTGCTGATTGCACTGGTCACGAAGGGCGGCGCGATCGACCCGCAGTCGCCGGCGGCGCTGGACCCGAAGCGGTGGACCACGAAGGGGGCGCGCGGCTGGGCGGGCGACCAGTATCAGGTGTACGAGACCGCCGACGGCCCGGTCACGCTGCTCGGAACCGTGTGGGACTCCGAAGAAGAGGCGGCGGAGTTCACCCGCGAGCTCATGGTGCCGCGAACCTGCGCGCCGTTCCGCTCGGGGCCCGCTGTGCTGCTGGTGTGCGGCGCGACGGCGCGCGGGGCGAACGTCGCCCCGCTGGCGCTGTCGCGGGCGCGGGAGGCGGCTGCCGCCGCCCGCGCCCGCTGACGGGTCCTCCCCTAGGAGGCCTTCACGTCGTAGACGTAGAGCGCGTCCTGCTCGCGGACGTAGAGCCGCCCGCCGAGCACCACCGGGTGCGACCAGGACGGCTTCTCGACGCCGGGAATGTCGAAGCTGCCCTTCTCCTTGTAGCCCGCGGGCGTCGCCTCGATCAGCACCATCTTGCCGTTCTGGTAGCGGAAGTAGAGGTGGCCGTCGGCGTAGTGCACCGCAGCCGAGCCGCTGCCGGCGTTGCGCAGCGACGGGCCGCCCCACAGCACCTTGCCGGTCGCGAAGTCGAGCGCGATCGGGTGGCCGCGGTTGTGGCCGTGACCCGCGTAGATCGTGTCGCCGACGACGACGAAGCCGCCGTGGTGGTTCTGGAACGTGGGGGCCTCGAGGAAGTAGACCTCCTGGGCGTCGACACCGGCCGCGCTCTTGACGAGCTTCAGGAGCGCGGAGCCCGTCTGGTAGCCGGTCGAGGCGAACACGAGGTCGCCCTTGACCACCGGCGTCGAGATGTTGGCGACCTGGTTGGCGACACGGCCGTAGTGCCAGAGCAGCTTGCCGTCGCTCGCGCGCACGCCGACGAGGCCGCGGCCGACGAGCTGGATGTACTGCTTCACGCCCGCGCCGTTCGAGATCACCGCGCCGGCGTAACCCGCGCCGGGCCGGCCTGCGCTGCCGAGGTCCGGAGCCGACGTGCGCCAGATCTCCTTGCCGGTCTTCTTGTCGAGCGCGACCATCAGCGCGTCGGGGCCGCCCGGCGTCAGGATCAGCCGGTCGCCGTCGACGAGCGGCGACTCGGAGAACTTCCACATCGACATCATCACGCCGCCGAAGTCCTTCGGCAGGCTCCTGCGCCAGACCTCCTTGCCGGTGGCGGCGTCGAGCGCGACCGCGTCGCCTTCGGTGCCGACCGCGAACACGAGGTTGCCGTCGACGCTCGGCGTCGCGCGCGGCCCCGGGAACTCGTCGACCCAGGCCGGGCCCACCTTGCTCGACCACAGCTTGCGGCCGTCGTTCGCGTCGAGCGCGATCACGTGCTGGCTGCCTTCGAGGTCGCCCATGGTGTAGACGCGGCCACCGGCGATCGCCAGCGACGAGAAGCCGGTGCCGAGGCCGGTCGCCTTGAACAGCAGCTTCGGCCCGGTGGCCGGCCACGACGCGAGCAGGCCCTTGTCGGGCGACTGCGCGTCGCGCTGCGGGCCGCGCCAGCCGGGCCACGAGGCGGGCGCCTGGGCGCTGGCCGGGGCGGCCAGGCCGAGAAGCAGGGCGGCGAGGCCCAGTGCGGTCGTTCGCATGGTCATCCGTCTCCTTGAATGCGGTTTTGGGAGCGTCAGCCGCCATTGTGCCAAAGGGCCCGCGCCGCGCAGCCCCGCGGACAACGTTTGACAGCGCGGCGGGGTTGACGGCGCGGGGCCGCGCAGCTTCTGATGCGGGTCGTGAAACGCGCCCTGCTGGTCGGGCTGTTCGTGCTCCTCTACGCGCTGCACCAGGACGTGTGGCTGTGGCGCTCCGCGCGGCCACTGGTCTTCGGTTTCCTGCCGCCCGGCCTCGCCTGGCACGCGGCCTACACGATCGTGGTAGCCGGGGCCCTGTGGCTGCTGAGCACGCTGGCGTGGCCGCACGCGCTGGAGCGCGAGGCGGAGCAGGTGCCGCTGCGCCACCCGGAGGACGAGGCGTGATCCCCACGGCGATCGTCCTGCTCTACCTCGGGGTCGTGCTCTACATCGGCATCTTCGCGTTCCGCCGCGCGCACGCGGGCGAAGCCGAGGACTTCTTCCTCGCCGGGCGCTCGCTGGGACCCGCGGTGTTCCTGCTGTCGCTGTTCGGAACCCACATGACGGCGTTCGCGATCCTCGGCTCGTCGGGCCATGCCTTCGGCAACGGGATCGTCACCTACGGGCTGATGGCGAGTTCGTCGGCTCTCGTGGTGCCGCTGGGGCTGTTCCTGGTCGGGACCCGGATCTGGGCGGTGGGCAAGCGCTACGGCTTCATCACGCCGGTCCAGATCTTCCGCGACCGCTGGGAGACCTCGCACGTCGGCACCGTGATCTTCGTCGTGCAGGCCGCGCTGCTGGTGCCCTACATCATCATCGGCGTCAAGGGCGGCGGCGCGACGCTCGCCGCGGTCTCCGGCGGCGCGGTGCCCTACTGGCTCGGTGGCGCGATCGTCGCGCTGGTGGTGATGAGCTACGTGTTCTTCGGCGGCATGCGCGGCACCGCCTGGGTCAACACGCTGCAGACCTCGATGTTCCTGCTCTTCGGCGCGGTGGCGATCCTGGTCGTCTCGCGCGGGGTCGGCGGCTTCTCCGCGGGCATGGAGGCGCTGCTCGCCGACCCGAGCACCGCGCCGCTGCTGACCCGCGAGCGCGTCTCGCCGCTGTACTTCCTGTCCTACACGCTGATCCCGCTCAGCTCGATCGCGTTCCCCCACATCGCGATCTTCTGCCTCACCGCGCGCCACATGCGGCAGTTCAAGCGCACGGTCGTGCTCTACCCGCTGTGCCTGCTGGTGCTGTGGCTGCCGTGCGTGCTGCTGGGCGTGATGGCCCACCGCTTCGCGGACGACCCCAGGATCGCCGACAAGCTGCAGGCGCGGGCGGAGCTGGCACAGGGCGGCGCCGCGCTCGCGCCGGAGGCGCGGGCCGAGCTGCAGCGGCGGGCGCAGGCCGACGACGTGATGCTGGTGATGCTGGAGCGCACCGCGCCGGTGTGGCTCGTGGGGCTGCTCGGGGCCGGGATCATGGCGGCGGTGATGGCGTCCGACTCGCAGATCCTGGCGCTGTCGACGATGTTCACGGAAGACGTGTTCGCCCACTACGGGGGCAAGGAGCGCTTCGGGGAGGCGGTGCAGGTGGCGACCGGGCGCGCGTTCGTCGTGGCGCTGACGCTCGTCGCCTACGCGATCGCGGTGGCGGTGCCGGCCTCGATCTTCGACCTCGCCGTGCAGTACGCGTTCTCGGGCTTCGCCGCGCTGGCGCCGCTGATGTTCGCGGCCTTCTTCTGGAAGGGCTCGACCAAGTGGGGCGCGCTGGCGGCGACGCTGTGGGTGGGGCTCGCGACGCTCGGCATTGCGGTGTTCCAGGGCGTCGTGCCGGCGCCGGTCGGGCCGCCCGTCGTCGTCTGGCGCGCGTTCGAGCTCGACCTCGTGGCCCGCACGGCCGGCGGCACCTCGATCCTGGGCCTGCTGCCGGTGGTGCCGATGGTGCTCGGCTCGTGCCTGCTGCTGTGGCTCTTCTCCGCGTTGACGCCGAAGCCCTCGGAAGCGACGATTGCCCGCTATTTCCCGGGATAGTTCTTTTGGGGGTGCGGGGGCGGAGGAGGGTGCGCTGTCCGACGTAGCCCCCGCGGAGCGCGGAGACGCCCCAGGGGCGGCTCCGCGACTCCAGAGTGAGGTCTCATGAAGCTGTGGATGGCGTTCGTGTTGATGGCGTTCCTGGCCTGGGGCTGCTACGTGCCGACGATGCACGCGGCGCAGATGGCCTTCAAGGGCGGCGCGCTGCGCGCGTTCCTGATGGTCGGCCTGGCCTACTGCCTGACCGCGGTGCTGGTGCCGCTGGTGCTGCTGCTGGCGGGCAAGATGGAGCCGTGGGAGTGGAGCACGCGCGGCCTGAGCCTCGGCTTCCTGGGCGGCGTGCTGGGCGCGATCGGCGCGCTGGGCGTGATCCTGGCCCTGAAGTCGGGCGGCACGCCGCTGGTCGTCGCGCCGATCGTGTTCGCCGGCGCGCCGGTCGTCAACACGCTGGTCAGCATGGGCCTGCACAAGCCGAAGACGGCGCCGGAGCCGCTGTTCTACATCGGCCTGCTGCTGGCCGCCGCCGGCGCCTTCCTCGTCCTCCGCTTCCGCCCGCAGTAAGCCTCAGCCGCCGATGCGGTAGAGCTTGCTCGCCGTGCGGAGGAAGAGGCTGCCGTGGGCGAGGGCCGGGGTGGCGAGCGACATCTCGCCCAGCGGGTTGGCGGCCACCACCTCGAAGGCGTCGCCGGCCTTGACCACGTAGGTCGTGCCGTCTTCGGCCAGGTTGAAGATCAGGCCGCCGTGGGCCCACGGCGAGGCCGAGAAGGTCGGCACGCCCTCGGGGAAGCGGGCCTTGTAGAGCTGCTTCCCGGTCTCCAGCTCGTAGGCGCCGAAGAAGCCCTGGTCGTAGAGCACGTAGACGCGGCCGTCGTGGACCAGCGGCGAGGTGATGTAGGGACCGCCGCGGAACTGGCGCCACAGCGCGAACGCGTTCTGCTCCTCGCCTTCCTTCAGCGACACGTTGCCGCTGGCGCCGGGCTTGAACACGACCAGCGGCCGCACCTGCTCGGAGGGCGAGCCGCAGCCGACGACGAGACGATCGCCGCTGGCGACCGGCGTCGGCGCGCCGACCATGCTGACGCCCTCGAAGCGCCACAGCTCCTTGCCCTCGAGGTCGTAGCTGATCACGGTCTGCGGGCCGAGCGCGACGAGCTCGGTGCGCAGCGAGTTCTTCCACACGAACGGCGTCGTGAACGTCGTGCGCACCAGCTTGCCCGCGAAGTCGCGCGGCGTGCGCCACAGCTCCTTGCCCGTCTTCGCGTCGAGCGCGGCGAAATAGCCCGCTTCCTGGTTGTCGTGCAGGTAGAAGACGCGGCCCTCGTGCACTGTCGGCGAGCTGGAGGTGCCGAAGTCGTTGTAGGTCGGCTTCGGCTCGACGGGGTGCGACCACACCGGCTCGCCCGTCATCGTGAAGGCGAACAGGCCGACGTTGCCGAGGTAGACGTAGATCCGCTCGCCGTCGGTGGCCGGCGTCTCCGAGGCGTAGGTGTTCTTGCGGTGACGGCCGCCGAACGGCTGGCCCTTGTGGAACGTGCGCGCGAAGCGCACCGCGCCGGTCCTGACGTCGAGGCCGTAGAGCCGCCACTCGAGGTCGCCGCCGACCTCGCCGGGGGCCTCGTTGTCGCGGGCCCGCACGCGGCGGATGATCTCCTCCGTCGGCAGCCCCTGGGCGCGCAGCTCGGCGATGTAGTCGTTGCCGTAGATGCCGGGCGACGGCGCCTTGAAGGAACCGGGGCTGATCGCCGTCGTGAGGTAGATCGTGTCCTTCCAGACGATCGGCGACGACCAGCCGTTGCCCGGCACGTCGACGACCCACTTCACGTTCTCGGTCTGCGACCAGCGCGTGGGCAGCGCCGCCTCGGTCGAGACGCCGGCATGGCCCGGACCGCGGAACTGCGGCCAGTTCTCCCCGGCCTGCAACGGCAGTGAGAGTGCGGCGAGACAGCAGGCCCAGCGGGCGAACGTCACGCGACGAGCTTCGCGTGGAGTTCGATCTTGACGCCCGTCAGCGCGCGCGAGACCGGGCAGGTCTGCTTGGCGGTCTCGGCCAGCTCCGCGAACTTCGCGGCGTCGGCGCCGGGGACCTTCGCCTCGGTGTGCAGCTCGATGGTGGTGATCGTGAAGCCGGCGTCGGTCTTCATCAGGTGGACCTTCGCCTCGGTCGCGATCCACTCCGGGTTGAGGCCGTTGCGCGAGAGCGTGCCGGTCAGCGCCATCGAGTAGCAGCCGGCGTGGGCCGCGCCGATCAGCTCCTCGGGGTTGGTGCCGGCGCCCTCCTCGAACCGCGACTGGAACGAGTACGCGCCCTGGAACGCGCCGCTGCCGAGCGCCATCGTGCCCTTGCCCGCCTGGACCGTCGCCCCTTCCCACTTCGCCTTCGCCGTGCGCACCGCCATCTCGAACCTCCGATCGAAGAAAAGACCGAACGAATGCTATCCGAGCGCGACGACGCGCCCGTCGTGGGTGCCGAGCACCAGGCGCCCTCCCGTGATCGCGGGCGACGCGGAGACCGCCGCGCCCAGCTCGAGCTGCTGCACGAGGTTGCCGGTCTTCGCCCCGAAGACGTAGACCGATCCGTCGCCGGAGCCGACGTAGACGTTCCCGCCCGCGATCGCGGGCGACGACTCGACCCGCGCCCGCGTCGCGTACGTCCACGCCGGCTTGCCCGTCTTCAGCTCGAGCGCGTGCACGTGCTTGTCGCGGCCGCCGAGGATCGCGAGACCGCCCGCGATCGCCGCCGACGAGTAGAACGGGAACTTGCGCTCGGGCGCGTAGCGCCACAGCACCTTGCCGGCCGCCAGGTCGACCGCCAGCACTTCGTTGTCGAACGTGCCGTAGACGGCGACGCCGCCGGCGATCGCGGGGGAAGCTGCCGTGTAGCCGCCGGAGTCGACCGTGCGCACCACCTGGCCGTCGGCGACGCGGATGCCGCGCAGCTTCGAGTCGCAGCCGGTGACCCAGGCGACCCCGTCCGCGATCGCGGGCGTGCCGTGGACCGGGCCCTCGGTCTCGCAGCTCCAGCGCTTGACCCCGGTCTTCGCGTCGCGGGCGTGCAGGTGATTGTCGTAGGAGCCGATCAGCACCGCGCCGCCGCTGACGACCGGCGACGACTTGATCTCGGTGCCGGTCTCGAAGTGCCACAGCTTCTTGCCGCTGGCGGCGTCGACCGCGTGCAGCGTGCCCTCGAGGTCGCCGACGTACACGATCCCGTCGGCCACCGCGGGCGACGACTCGCCGACCGCCTCGCCGTCGATGGCGTACGACCAGGCGGGACGGCCGGTCGCGAGGTCGAGCGCGATCAGGCCCGTCGCGCGCACCCCGACGTAGACGCGGCCGCCGGCGATCGCGGCCGAGGACTCGACGGCTTCGCCCGCCTCGTGGGTCCACAGCACCTTCAGTTGCGGCGGCAGCTTCGCGGGCGAGACGCCGTCGAGGTTCGGGTTGCGGCGGAACTGCGGCCAGGCGTCGGCGGCCTGGGCACGGGCACGGGGCGCGAGCGCCGCCGCGGCGAGCGCGCCGGCGCCAGCCGCCAGCAGCGTGCGTCGAGAGATCACAGTGCGCATGCGTAGAGCTCCCGGGCCGCGGCCGCGTCGAACGGCCGCGGGTTGTGCGCCCCGGTCCACTGGGGCGCGGCGTCTTCGGCGAGGGCGGGGATCGCGTCGATCGACACCCCGCGCTCGCGCAGGGTCCGCGGCAGGCCCCCCAGACGAGCCAGGGTGTCGAGCCGCTGGGCCAGCAGCTCGGGCGCCGCCTCGGGCGAGCAGGGCTCGCCGATCGCCGCGAGCAGCGCCGCGTAGCGCGGGCCGGCCACGACCGCGTTGAAGCGCACGACGTGGGGCAGCATCAGGGCGACCGCCTCGCCGTGCGGCACGTCGTGGCGCGCGGTGAGCGGGTTCGCACAGGCGTGGGCGGCGCCCAGCATCGACTGCTCGATGGCGGCCCCGGCCAGGAACGACCCCATCAGCATCGCGCCGCGGGCCTCGACGTCGTCGGGCGCCTCCAGCACCCGCGCATAGTTCCGCGCGAGCAGGGTGAAGGCCTCGCGGGCGAAGAGATCCGAGAACGGCGTGCGCACCGTCGTCACCCAGCTCTCGACCGCGTGGGAGAGGGCGTCGAAGCCGGCCGTCGCGGTCACCGCGCGGGGGGCGGACACGGTCAGCTCGGGGTCGAGCAGGGCGACGCGGAACGCAGCCGAGGGGTCGCCGCAGGCCAGCTTCTCGTGGCTATCCTCGTCGGAGAGGAGCGCGTAGGTCTGCGCCTCCGACCCGGTGCCGGCGGTGGTGGGCACCCCGATCATCGGCGGCAGCGGGCGCTTCGCCTTCGCCCAGCCGCGGTAGTCGCGGACCCGCCCGCCGCCCGAGGCCAGGAAGCCGATGCCCTTGGCGCAGTCGAGCGACGAGCCGCCGCCGAGGGCCACGAGCGCGTCGGCGTCGTGGGCGCGGTACGCGGCGAGCCCGCGCACGCACATCAGGCCGTCGGGGTTCTCGCCGAAGTCGCTGAAGCGGGCCGTCGCGATCCCCGCCGCCCCCAGCGCGGCCTCCGCGCGCGCGACGTGGCCGGCCGCGACGAGGCCCGGGTCGGCGACGAGCAGCGCGCGCGCGAAGCCCTCCGCGCGCGCGAGCTCGCCCAGCCGGGACACCGACCCTCGCCCCCACACGACGCGCGTGCGGAGGTGCAGCCCGTCCTTCACGACGGCCACGGCGGGGGCGCTACTTCGCGGGGCCCGAGAAGGCGGCGCCCTCCTTGAAGGCCCAGAGCTGGTTGCGGGCGAGCAGGAACAGCACGCCGTCCCTCGCGTAGGGCGTCGCGTACACCGACTGGCCCACGTTGGGCTCGGAGAGCACCTCGAGCTTCTTGCCGGCGCGCAGGATGCTGACGTCGCCGTCTTCGTCGCCGAGGTACACCTTGCCGTCGGCGAAGTATGGCGAGGCCCACACCGCGGCCAGCAGGTCGTGCTTCCAGAAGAGCTCGCCGGTCTTCTCGTCGAGCGCGTAGAGGAAACCGGAGAGGTCGGCCGCGTAGACGATGCCCTCGTGGATCGCGGCCGTCGAGATCGTGCGGTGGAAGTCGTTGCCGCCGCGGTGCCACACCTTCGCGGTTGCGGTCACGTCCTCGCCGTTGCCGCCCTTCGTCGCGTCGATCACCCAGAAGTTGCCGACCCCTTCGCCGTGCTCGGGGTCCTGGCCGACGCCGATGTAGACCTTGTCGTCGTGGATCACGGGGGTCGCGATGAAGTCGTTCTTGGTGCCGCGCGCGCCGAGCACGTACACGGCGCCCGGCGGGTTGCCGTCGAACTTCCACAGCAGCTTGCCGGTCTTGGGCTCGAAGCTGTAGACCCAGCCGTCGCCGCCGCCGAACACGACCTGCGGCTGGCCCTTCACGATGCCGACCGCGGCGTTCGACCAGTTGCTGTGGATGATCTTCTCGCCGGGCAGCGCCGACTCCCAGGCGAGCTGCCCGGTGTTCTTGTCGATCGCCACGAACGACGGCGCCTTCGGCGAGGGGATGTTGACGTGGCCCTCGTCGACGCCGTTGGCGGTGGTGATGAAGATCAGGTCGCCGTGGACGACCGGCGAGCTGGCGGCCAGGTTGTGGGGGAACACGTCGAGCTCGGCCATCAGGTCGAACTCCCAGATCACGTCGCCGTGCTGGTCCCCCTTGTACTTCTCGGTCTGGATGCCGTCGTTGCCGTTCTTCAGCCCCTCGGTGTCGAGGGCGACGAGCTTGGCCTGGTTGGAGACGTAGTAGAGGCGCTTGCCCTCGACGTACGGCGTCGAGCACACGCCCTGCTGCGGCCAGTCGTTGACGCGGCCGGTGGTCAGCTTGTCGGTCACCATCTGCCACAGGAACGCGCCGGTCTTCTGGTCGAAGGCCATCAGCACGCCCTTGTCGCCCTGGATCGCCGGGTCGCGCTCGCCCTCGTTGTTGGTGCCGATGAAGACCTTGCCGTCGGCGACCACCGGGCCCGCGTAGCTCTGCGAGCCGGCCTTCGCGGTCCACAGCACGTTCTTGCCGGCCTTCGCGTCCCAGTCGGAGGGCAGGCCCTTCTCGAGCGAGACCTGGTTGCGGGCGGCGTCGATGCCGAACAGCCCGATGTCGGGTGCAGCCGCCCGGACGTCAGCGGCGCCGCGGGGCGAAGCGAGGACCGCCGCGAGCAACGCGGTCGCGCCCAGGGAGAACAGGATCTTCTTCACTTGCCCACCACCTTGAGGTTGTCCCAGTCGAGATTGGTCGAGGAGTCCGCGTAGATGCCGGGCGCGCCGGCGGGGATGCCGGACGCGTCGTCGTACTCGATCGTCCACGCCTCGGGTTCGGCTTCGCCGCGCTTCCACACCTTGCCACGGACCTTGCAGGTCGCGCCGTTCTCGACGTGCAGCTTCATCCGGTACCACGTGTCGGGCTGCCAGGCGAAGTCGATCTGCTTCGAGAAGGCGAGCTCCGAGGCCCAGGAGCGCACCTGCAGGCGCTGGTGCGCGCCCTGCAGGTCGAGCGTGTAGCCGCCGGCGATCAGGCCGATGTCGCCCTGTCGGCGGCCCTTCTTCTCGGCCCTGACGTCGGCCTCGATCGTGGTCGTCGAGAGGTTGGCGGGGCCCATGAAGATGGTCCCGCGGTTGAGGCCCACCGCGGCCGGCACCTTGTGCAGCGTCTTGCCGCCGGCGGGGTCGTCGGCGAGGCCGAAGCGGCCGGCGCCGACCCAGTGACCGGGCTGGCGCGGCAGCGCGTCGAAGTTCACCTCCCACGGCAGCGGCGCGAACACCCGGACCCGCGACACCGCCTCCTTGCCGTCGAAGGCGACCTTGACGCGGCCGCCCTGCGAGCCGGCCGCCGCGTCGGGCCGGAAGCCGGCGGGGTCGACGCTGCCCTTCAGCACCTCGAGCGAGAAGGTCGCCTTGTCGAGCGGCAGGTCGGCGAGGCGGTTGCCCTTCGCGTCGAAGGCGCGCAGCGTGAACTTCAGCGTGTCGCCCGAGCCGATCTGCGCCTCCGCGGGCACGAGCAGGACGCGGGCGACCTCGCCGGCGGCCAGCGCCGGGGCCGGCTTCTGCGCCGCGAGGCCCTTGCCGGGCGCCGGGCCCGAGTACGGCGTCTTCGGGTCGCCGAGGCAGTACAGGCCGTCCTCGGCCATGAAGTAGAGCCGGCCGTAGGCGGCCGCGAACTGGCCCCACAGCTCGGTCTGGCGGCCCTCGAAGGTGAGGTGGTCCTGGTCGAGCACCTCGAAGCGGTCGGCGTGGGCCTTCAGGATCGTGATCGCGCCGTTCATCTCGGTCGCGTAGAGCTTGCCGTCGGCGACCAGCACCGCCGAGCGGCCGACCGTGCCGAGGTTCACCTCGTACAGCTTCGCTCCCGTCTTCGCGTCGAGCGCGTGCAGGTTGGCGGAGACGTCGACGACGTAGAGCCGGCCCTCGTGGTACACGGGCGCCGCGAAGCCGGCCATGATCGCGTCGGTCTTCCAAAGCGTCGCGGTGGCGGTGATGTCGCCGGTCCCGCGGCCGTCGATCGCGGTCACCCGGCCGAGGAAGCTCTCGTCGACCGGCTCGCCGTCGTAGTTGGCGTAGACCGTGTCGCCGACGACGGTGACCGGCGCGTTGAGCGACTTCTGCGAGAGGTGGTACTTCCAGACCAGCTCGCCGGTGCGCGAGTCGACCGCGTAGAGCCAGCCGTCGGCGCCGCCGCCGATCGCGAGGCGCCGGCCGCCGATCACCGCGATCACCGAGTTGCTCTGGTTGTTGAAGTCCTCGACGTTGACGTCGTTGGGGGTGGTGATCCACAGCACCGCGCCGGTCTTCTTGTCGAAGGCCATGTAGCGCTGGCGCAGCGGGCCGAGGTCGCCCCAGGCGGCACCGACGACGCTGAGGATCGCGCGGTCCTCGTCGAGCAGCACCGTGTGGGTGCGGCCGCCGTAGCCGGAGACGCGACCGAGCTCCTCGCCCAGCCGCCGCTCCCACATCGTCTTGCCGTCGCGGTCGAGGACGACGAGGTGGCCGTCGCCGTTCTGGGCGTAGAGCCAGCCGGTCTCGGGGTCGCCCGTCACCGAGGCCCAGCCGACGCGGGTGTACGGGATCGTCGTGTTGTAGACCGGGAAGCGGCGCTCCCACAGCTTCTTCCCGTCCTTCGCGTCGAAGCAGGCGATCGCCTCCAGCCGGTCCGCCTCGCGGCCGCTGGCGCACACCCGGCCGTCGAACACCGCCGGCGTCGAGCGCCCGGTCCACGGCTGGCGCCAGATCTGGCCCGCGCCGTCGCGGGTCCAGCTCGAGGGCAGGCCCTTCTCCGGCGAGATGTTGTCGGCGTTGGGGCCGCGGAAGTGGGGCCACTCGCCCGCCTGCGCGGGCGCACACAGCGCCAGCGCCAGACCGGCGAGCACCAGGCGGGTGCTCGTCATGCGCCTCCTCGGGGCGCGCCAAGCGGGCGCGCGTGGGGGTGAAACCCTCGCATGCTAGGAGCCGCGGCCGCGGGCCGCAAGTCAAAGCCTGTCAATGCCCAAGCGTGCGGGTCAGGGTCCACCAGGCGCCGGTCAGGCCGATCAGCAGCGAAGCCGGCACGACGACCCGCGCCCGGTACCAGGCGCGGGAGCGAAACGCGCCGACCGCGGCGAAGGCGAGCCCGATCACCGTGAGCTGGCCCAGCTCGACGCCGACGTTGAAGGACACGAGCGCCGTGAAGAAGGCCTCGCGCGGCAGCCCCAGCTCGCCGAGCACGCCGGCGAACCCCAGGCCGTGCAGCAGCCCGAACGCGAACACGAGCCCCGCCCGCCACGGCCGCAGCTCGGTGGTCAACACGTTCTCGAACGCGACCCAGGCGATCGACAGCGCGATCAGCGGCTCGACGACCGACGGCGAGAGGCGGACCAGGCCGAGCGTCGACAGCGCCAGCGTCGCCGTGTGAGCGAGGGTGAACAGCGAAACCTGGATCAGCAGCGGCTTCGGCCGCGGGGAGAGCAGGAACAGGCCGAGCACGAACAGCACGTGGTCGAGCCCCGCCGGCAGGATGTGCTCGAAGCCGAGCACCGCGTAGCGCCACGCGGTCGCGGCCCGCGCCTCGAGCGTGCCGGACCCGCGCACCGGAAACGCCGGGCTCTCCTCTGCCGCCGGCAGCAGCAGCCGCTCGGGGGCGGCGCCGGGGCGCTCCAGGGTGAGGCGCACCGCGGGGAACGTGCGCGAGGCCCAGAACGTGACCGCTTGCGCCGGCGCGGGCACCTCGCCCTCCATCCGCGCGACGATGCCGAACACCATCTCCGGGAACTCGGGCGAGGGGCGTTTTCCGGCGCCGGGGAAGCTCAGCGTGAAGCGCGCGGGCTCCCCGTCGAAGCGGACCCGCACGCGGATCTCGAAGAAGCGCCGCAGTCGCGCCTCGGTCGCCTCGCGCTCGGCCGCAGGCAGCGCCCGGATCGCGGCCGCCACCTCGCCGGGGTCGAGCGCGGGGTCGACGCCGAGCGCCAGCGCGTCGAGATCGGCCACCATCTCGACGACGAAGCGGCCGTCGCCGCTCAGCGCGACACGGGTGTCGGTGAACTCGAACACGTGGCCACGGGCGGCCGGCGCGGTGGCGAGCAGGCACAGCGTCAACAAAAGCAGTCGTCGCATCGTCGCGTTCAGCTCCGTGGATGCCGCGCGCCCGGCCGCGCGCGGCCTATCATCATCGCCTCGAAACGGAGGCTGCCGATGCGCCGGGTGATGGTCGGGCTCGTGATGGGAGCGTTGTCGGTGAGCGCCGCGGAGCCGGAAGCGCGCTGGACGGGCTGGCGCGGCAACGACGGCCGCGGCATCGCCGACGGCCTGCACGTGCCCACGCAGTGGAGCCCGGAGAAGCTGCTGTGGAAGACGGAGATCCCCGGCCGCGGCCACTCCTCGCCCGTCGTCTGGGGCGACACGATCTTCCTCACCACCGCGATCGAAGGCGACGTCGTGCCCGGCGCCGCGGCGGTCAAGCACATCGAGGACGGCAAGGAATGGAGGCACCCCGACTCGCTCGGCGCCGAGCGCCGCCACCGTTTCCAGGTGATGGCACTCGACGCGAAGAGCGGGAGGGTGCGCTGGGCGCAGACCGCGTGGGAGGGCACGCCGTACGACGACCGCCACCGCAAGTCGAGCTACGCCGCGCCGACCCCGGTCACGGACGGCGAGCGGGTGTACGCGTTCTTCGGCGCCGAGGGCCTGTACGCCTACGACTTCGCCGGCAAGCTCGCGTGGAAGGCGGACCCCGGCCAGCTCAAGACCTGGGGCATGGGCGCCGGCACCTCGCCGGTGCTCCACGGCGACCTGCTGATCCTGCAGTGCGACGAGGGCAACGGCTCCGACTCGTTCCTCGCCGCGTACGACCGCAGGACCGGCGCGCTGCGCTGGAAGGTCGCGCGCAAGGTGCAGGCGAGCTGGGCGACGCCGGTGATCGCGCGCGGCACGGGCCGCGACGAGCTCGTCACCTCCGGCAACGAGGCGGTGATCGCGTACGACCCGGCGACCGGCAGGGAGCTGTGGACGGCGAAAGGCGTCAACTCCAACGCGATCCCGACGCCGCTCGCGGGCGACGGACTGGTCGTGCTCTCCGCCGGCTACCCGGAGAAGGTGGCGGTCGCGTTCGCCACCGGCGGCAGCGGCGACGTCACCGACAAGGCGCTGTGGAAGTACGCGAAGGGCACCGCCTACGTGCCGTCGCCGATCCTGTACCAGGGCCACGTCTACCTGATGACCGACGCGGGGCTCCTGACCTGCCTCGACGCCAAGACCGGCGAGGTGAAGTACGAAGGCGGACGGCCGACGACGCCGGCCAAGTTCGTCGCCTCCCCGATCGCGTTCGACGGCAAGCTGCTGCTGGTGTCCGAAGAAGGCGACGGCTACCTGATCGCGGCCGGGCCGAAGCACGAGGTGCTGGCGAAGAACCCGCTCGGCGAAGCGGTCTACGCCTCGCCCGCGGCCGCCGCGGGCCGCCTCTACATCCGTGGCGAGCGCCACCTCTTCGCGATCGGCTCCTGACCCGGCACCTTCATCGTCCCCGCAGGCGCTTGAGCGCGAGCGCGGCGGCCGAGCGCACGAAGGTCGCCTCGTCGCGCAGCGCGCGGGTCAGCTCGGGCAGCGCGGGCCGCGCCGCTTCGCCCAGCTCGGCGAGGGCGTTGGCGGCCTCGAAGCGGCGCCGCGGATCCGGATCGGAGAGGGACTTTCGCCAGCGCGCGACGGCCGGCTCCGCGGGCTCGAACTCCTCCTCCCAGTCCGGCGCCCGGGCGCCGTTCGGAACGGGGGCGGGCGCGTGCGGGGAGGGCACCACGCGCGCGCGGGGCGCGGGCGGCGGCGTCTCGACGGGCGCCGGCGTCTCCGCTGGCGGCGGCGCGAAGGTGGCCGCCAGCAGCTCGGGCGGCATCGCGACCGCCGACTGCTGCCAGGCCTGCCACAACTCGCCCCGGAGCTGCTCGACGCCCGGCGTGCGCTGCTCGCGGTCCTTGCGCAGGGCCCGGCGCAGCACCTCGCGCAACGGCGGCGGCAGCGCGGCCCCGGGCCCGGCGTCGAGCGGCGGCTCCTCGCGGAGCTGCTTGAGGACCACGTCGGTCGGGTTGGCGCCCGTGAACGGCAGCACGCCGGTGAACAGCTCGAAGACCAGGATGCCGAGCGAGTAGACGTCGGTGCGGAAGTCGAGGGCGCCGCCGCGCACCTGCTCGGGGCTCATGTACTCGGGCGTGCCGACGACGCGGCCCACGGCGGTCAGGCCCCCCTTGCCCCACTCCTTGGCGATGCCGAAGTCCATCAGCCGCACGACGCCCGCGGCGTCGCGCATCGCGTTCGAGGTCTTGAGGTCGCGGTGCATGATGCCGGCCTCGTGGATCGCCGCCAGGCCGTCGGCGATCTGCAGCGCGGCACTCCACGCCTCCTCCGCCGGCAGCGTGCCCTGGCGGTGGATCAGCGCCCGCAGGTCGACCCCTTCCACCAGCTCCATGGCGATGAAGAGCAGCCCGCCGTCTTCGCCGTAGTCGTGGATGGCGCACACGTTGCGATGGCGCACGCGGCGCGCCAGCTTGACCTCGGAGCGGAAGCGGCCGACGGCCTCCGGCGCGGACGCGGCGTCGCCGCGCAGCACCTTGAGAGCGACGGCCTCGTCGAGCACGCGGTCGTGGGCGCGGTACACGGTGCCCATCCCGCCGTGACCCAGCTCGGCCTCGATCGCGTAGCGGCCCGCGATCACGCTGCCGGCCCGCGTCACCGCGCGGCCCCCGGACGTTCGGCCTCCGCCCGCCGGGCCACCACGAGGAACCCGGCCTGCTGCGCGTCGCGGGCCAGCGCCGCGAGCTGGGCGCCGCCGCTGCGCTCGTCGCCGAAGCGCCGGTCGAGCGCGGCCGTCACCAGCCGCGCCTCGAGCGCGATGCCGCGCAGGCCGCGGCGCTCCGCCTCCAGCCGTGCCCGCTCGGCCTGCTCGAGGCCCGCCGCGATGCGACCGGCGCCGGTCGCCTGCAGCCAGGCATCGACCAGCGCCACCCGCAGGCGCACGCGGGGCTGTTCGGAGCGGGCGGCGCCCGCGGCGGCCCGCGCCCGCACCGGGTCGGCCTCGGCCTCGCGGCCCGCCGCGTGCAGCGCAGCGGCGTGCAGCGCCTCGGCCCACGCCAGGGCGTCGCGTTCGCCCTGCGCCCGCCCGGTGTCCGCGGCCTGGACGGCCATCGCTTCCGCCTCGACGAATCGCCCCTCCACCAGCGCGATCTCGGCGAGCGTCGCGAGCGACTCGGCAACGCCGCCGTGCTCGCCGAGCCGCTCGCGCACGCGGCGCGATTCCTCCGCCTCGCGGCGGGCGGCGCCCAGGTCCCCGGCGGCCAGCGCGACCTGGGCGAGGCCGACGCGGGTGAAGCCGACCGAGCGAAGGGAACGCAGCTCCAGGTTGAGCGCGAGCGCGCGCTCGAAGCCGGCGCGGGCCGCGGCGAGCTCGCCCGCGTCGAAGGCGACCCAGGCCAGCGTGTTGTGGGCGATCGCCTCGGACATCCGGTGGCCGCTCTGCTGCGCGAGCGCCAGCGCCTCGCGCAGCAGCGCCCGCGCCGGCTCGATCTCGGCGAGCTGGCGGCGCACCCAGCCCGCGCTGGAGAGCGCGATCGTCATGCCCTCGGCGTCGCCCATCGCCCGGTACGCCGTGAGCACCTCCTCGTGACGGCGGCTGGCGGCCCGCAGCTCGCCCTGCTGGCGCAGCAGCACCGCGAGCTGGTTGCGGGCGAGCGTCGCCCGCCGCTCGTCGCCGATGTGCTGGGCCAGCGCCAGCGCGGCCTCGTACGTGGCGCGGGCTTCGGCCAGGCGGCCGTGGCGGCGCTCGATGGTGCCGCGCCAGTTGAGGGCCTGGGCGACGCCACCGGGGTCGCCGGCCGCCTCGAACAGGGCCCGCGCGTCCTCCGCGGCCTGCAGCGCGGCCGGGAGCTGGCCGAGGTCGCGCAGCGCCAGCGAGCGCTGGACCAGGGCGCGGGCGACGAGCCCGGGGGCGTCGCGGGACCGGCCGGCGGCCTCGGCGCGCGACGCGGCGGCCTCGGAGCGGGCGTACTCGCCGAGGCCGTGGGCCGCCTCCGCTTCCGCCAGGTCGAGATCCGGGTCGGCGAGGCCGCTGGCGCGCGCGGCCTCGATCGCCCGCAGCGCCGGCCGCCACTGGCCCGCGGCAAGCTGGGCGCGGATCGCCTCCACGGCGTACTCGGGCTGGTCGGGGAACAGCCGCTGCAGTCCCTGGTAGAGCAGCGCCGCCCGCGCGGGGTCACCGCGCCGGCGCCGCCACTGGGCCTCGAGCACCAGCCGGTCCTCGCGCGGCAGGCCGCCGGCCAGGCGGTGCGCGCGCTCCGAGGCCTCGCCTGCGAGGCGGGCGTAGCCGAGGCGCTCCCAGGCCTCGGCCAGCGCCGCGTGCACCAGCGGGTGCCCGGGTGCCAGCGCCGCCGAGCGCTGCAACGCCTCCTGCGCCCGGCGCGGCGCATGGCTGCGGAGGTGCTCGAGACCCGTGGCGTACAGACGCGCGGCCTCGAGCCCCGGCGGCAGCTCGGGATGGGCACCGTCGCGCTGCGGCTGCGGACGACCCAGGGCCGCCAGCAGCGCCTCGCCTGCCGCGGCCGCCGCGTCGAGCAGCGCGTCCTCGCCGCGCTCGCCGCTCCACACCTCGCGCGCGGCCGTGCCGCGGGGCCCGACCAGGCCGACCCGGATCGCGAGCCGCCCGCGGTCGCCGTTCACCGTCGCCCAGGCCACCGCGTCGACCGCGAGCCGGCGCCGGGCGGCTTCGGCCCGCTCCGCGTCGAGCGCACCGCTGCCCGCGGCCTGCGCGGCGCGGGTGGCAGGGACGACGCGAAGGCCGGGGTCGCCTGCGAGGTCGGCGCGCAGGCTCTCGACGAGCAGGGTGCCGAGGCCCGCCGCATCGCCGCTGCCGATCACGCCGATCGACGGCCGCGGCGGGGTCGGCGTCGACGGCGGCGGCGGTTGCGGCTCGCGCGCACACGCGGAGAGCAGCAACACCGCGAGCCAGCCCCCCGCGAGGGGGGTGCGCCGTCGTCGGGAGCCGTCCGCGACCCGGGGAGAGAAGGGCAAGGTCGTCCTCACTGACGGTTTGACGTCGCGCGCCTTGTCGGGTTGCGAGGGATTATGCACCGGCACCGTCGGCCGCGCCGCGGACGTAGGATTCAGCGTGCGCACCTTCGCGCTGTCCGTGCACGCGGCCTGGCGCTGCCGCTCGTCGCTGCGCTGCTGCTCGTCGGGCTGGGCGATCCCGGTCGAGCCGGCCGTGCGGCGGCGGATCGAGACAGCCGCGGCGCGTGGCCGGTTGCCGCTCGAGGAGGCCGCCGCCGGGGCACTCGTGACGACGGAGTGGCTGCCGCGACGCGGTGGGCGACGCTGGCTGGCGACCACGGACGATCGTCGATGCGTGTTCCTCGAGCGGCGCGGCACGTGCGGCCTGCAGCGCGGGCTGGGCGAGATGGCGCAGCCGGTGTCGTGCCGGCAGTTTCCGCGCCTCGCGGTGATCGAGGACCGCGGGGTCCACGTCTCGCTGACCCACTACTGCCCGTCGGCCGCGGCGCTGCTGTTCGACGCAGAGGTGCCGCTCGCGCGGGTCGAGAACGCCTTCGCGCCGGAGCGCGAGTACGAGGGCCTCGACGTGCGCGGCGCCGTCGCCCCGTGGCTGCGGCCCGGCGTGTGGCTCGACCCCGAAGCGCGCGACGCGTTCGAGCAGGCCGCCCTCGCGCGGCTGGAGGACGCGCCCTCGCCGGAGGCGGCGCTCGCCGCGCTGCGCGCGGGCGTCGGGAAGGCGGCCCGCTGGACGCCCGGCGAAAGCTCGATGGCGCCGTGGATCGCCCGCGCGCTGGGCGACGCGGAGGGGCGGCCTGCGGGCGACTTCGATTTCGCGGGCGCGGCGGCGGCGCTGCGTGCGATCGACGGCTGCGCCCCGCCCACGCTGCGGGCCGGGCCCGAGGACGACACCGGGTGGGCCGCGGCGGACGCGGAGTGGGTGGCACCCGCGTGGGGCGGCTTCTCGCGCCCGCTGCGCGCGTGGCTCGCCGCGCGGCTCGTGGCGAGCTGGGTGCTGTGGCAGGGCGACGGGCCGACCGCGGCCGTGCGCGCGCTGGAGTTGGGCCTCTGCGCGCTGCGCGCGCTGTGCGCACGCGAGGCGGCCCGGGAACGGCGCGCGCTGGACCGCGCCATGCTTTGCGCCGCGATCGGCGAAGCGGACCTGCGCCTCGTCCAGCGCGCCGACCCGCGGGCGCTGGCCCGGCTGGCGAGCCGCCCGCGGAGCTAGTTCGCCGCCTTGCGGCAAGCCGCTTCGAAGCGCTGCTTCAGCTCCTCGAAGCCGGGCACGCTCAGGTCGGCGCTGCGGGCGAAGGCCTGGCGCGCCGCGTCGACCTCGTCGTGGGCCGCGCGCCGCTTCTGCTCGGCGGCGCCGCGACCGCCGAGCGCGTTCTGGGCCAGCGCCTCGCGCAGTTTCGCCCCGAGGTCGGCCGGGGCGGTCGGCGCCTCCTCGGCGCTCGCCGCCATCGCCTCGACCTTCGCGATCAGCTTCTCGAGCCGCTGCTTCTTGAGCTCGGGGTCGTGATCGGTGCCGCGGAACGCCTCCGGCGCGCGGGCGATCACAGCGGCGCGGGCCGCGAAGAAGCGGGCCTGCAGCGCCTCGGTCTCGGCGCCGTCCGCGGCCGGCGCCTGACGCCAGGCCGAAAGACGCGCCTCGAGACCGTCGCGGGCGTCGTCGACGGTGGCGGCCGCCGCGAACGCCTCGAGGTCGACCACGAGGGCGGTGCGGGCCTCGAGCGCGGCACTGCGGGCGAGCTCGTCGCGCTTCTTGTAGCGCTCGAAGAACAGGTCGCCGGCGGCCTTGAAGCGGACCCACACCTCGTCGGACTTCTTCTTCGGCACCGGGCCCGCGGTCTTCCACTCGGCCTGCAGCTTCTTGAGCTCGGCCGCCGCCGCGTCCCAGTCGGAGGACCGGGCGAGCTCCTCGGCGCGGGCGCACAGCGCCTCCTTGCGCTCGAGGTTCTTGCTCCACGCCTCCTTCTTCTCGGCGAGGTCGCCCTTGCGCCGCGAGAAGAAGGCGTCGCAGGCGGCGCGGAAGCGCTGCCACAGCGCGTCCGACTCCTTGTGCGGCAGCGGCCCGGCCTGCTTCCACTCGGCCTGCAGCGCCTTCAGCGCCTCGGCCGTCTTCACCCACTCGGTCGAGGCCTGCAGCGCCTCGGCCTGCGCGATCAGCTCCTCGCGCTTCGCGCGGGCCGCGGCGAACTCCTGGGCGCGCTTCGCGAAGTGCTCGTCGAGACGGGCGCGGACCTGGTCGCGGGCCGCCTTGAAGCGCTGCCACAGCGCCTCGCCCTCCTCCTTCGGCACCTGGCGCGCGGCCTTCCAGCGCTCGTCGAGGTCGCGCACGACGCGGGCGACCTTGTCGAGGTCGGTTTCCGCCAGCAGCGCCTCGACCTGCTGCACGAGCTGCTCCTGCACGCCGAGGTTGGAGAAGCGGCTCCACTCGGCGGCCTCGCGCGCCTCCTGGGCGCGCGGGAACAGCGCGGCGCGGGCCGCCTTCAGCCGCTCGAAAACCGCGTCCTTCTCGGCCTTGCCGGGGAACGGCCCGGGGTTGTCGAGCAGCGACTTGACCTCGCGCAGGGCGTGCTCGAGGTCCTTCAGCGGCGCGTCCGCGCGGGCGACCACGGCCTCCACGGCGACGACCCGCGCCTCGACCTTCGCGACGTTCTCGCGCGCGGACTGCTCGCGCTGCTCGCGCTCGGCGGCGGCCTTGCCGAGCAGCGCCTGGCGCACGGCCTGGAAACGCTCGGCGAGGTCCTTGGGCACCGGGCCGCCGCGCTCCCACTCGCGGCGCAGGTCGCCGGCCTGGCGGCGCTCCTCGGGCGTCGGCGCCTCGGCCGCGGCGATCTTCTCGAGCGCCAGGAGCTTCTCCTCGAGCTGCGGGCGGCGGGCTTCGGCCTGCTCGCGCTCGGCGGCGGCGTGGTGGGCGGCGGCGCAGGCGGCGGTGAAGCGCTCCGCGATCGCGTCGGCCTCGGGGCCCTCGAGCGCGGGAAGCGCCTGCCACTCGTGGCGCAGGGCGTCGATCGCGCCGGTGTCGGCCGCGGTCGCCTGCAGGCCCTGCGCGCGGGCCACGAAGGCCTCGCGGGCCGCGAGGGCGTGGGCGCGCTCGCGGGCGGGGTCGGACGCGGCGGGCACGGGCTCCACCGGGGGCGGGGCGACGGCAGCCTCCGGCGCGGGCGCCGGTTCCGGTTCCGGCTCCGGCTCGACGGCGGGGGCCGGCGCCGGCGGCGGGAACAGCGCCTGCAGCCGGGCGCGGGCCTTCTTCTGCGCCGACTTGGCGCGGCCGCGCTCGGCGACGGCGCGCAGCGCGTCTTCGGCCTGGAGCGACTCGGCGGCGGCGGCGGCCACGTCCTTGTGCTCGCACTTGAGCGCGACGTCGAGCCGCAGCGCCGGGTCCTGCACGCGCAACAGCGCGTCCATTCGCGTCCGCGGGTGGGGCGCCGTCTTCGACAGCGTGGCGAGCGCGCGTTCGTCGGCGATGCGGGCAAGCGCGGCGTCGCGCACGGTCTCGTGGCGGGCGTCGCGGCTGATGGCGATCAGCAGTCGCTGCTCGGAGAGGGCGGCGGCCGCCCGCGCGGCGACGGCCTCGTCGGCGCCCTGCAGCGCCATGGCGAGCAGCGCCTCCTGGGCCTCGTTCTTCACCGAGGTCTCGGTGTCCCCGCGCAGCACCTCGAGGGCGAGGTCGAGGTCCGGCATCAGGCGGGCGAGGGCGGCGCGGCGGACGCGGGCGTCGGGATCGGCCTTGACCAGCGAGCGGGCGACGTCGACGTGGTCGGGCGGCAGGTTGCGGACGGCGGTCGCGCGCTGGACGGGGTCTTCCGCCTCCCAGGCGGGGGGCTTGCGGCGGAAGCGGTCGAGGATGGTCGCGAGCGGCATCGTGGTGACTCCTGAAGGCGCGAGGAACGTCCGGCTCTCGACTTTAACCCCGGTCCGGGAAGTACTGGAGCCCGGTGAAGATCGAGGCGAGGAGGGCGGCCAGGCTGGCGGCGAGGGCGAGGCCCGCCGCCGCCGCGTGCCACGGCCGGGACGGCAGCCGCGGGTCGAGCAGGCGGGCGAGCACGTAGCCGCCGACGTAGCCGCCGGCGTGAGCCCAGTTGTCGATGCCGGGGAGGATGAAGCCGATGATCACGCCGACGATCAGCCAGGCGCGGATCGTCTGCTTCAGCATCGAGTTGCCGGTCAGCTCGCCGTAGTGCTGCAAGGCGCCGAAGAAGCCGAACACTGAGGCCGAGGCGCCGACCGTGAAGCCGGCCCCGCCGAGGAACGGGATGTCGGGCAGGAAGCGGGCGGCGAGGGTGCTGGCGAGGAACCCGCTGGCCCCCGCGAGCACCCACACGACGATCGCGCGGCCGGTCCCGAACACGCGCGACATCACCGGCCCCAGGTCCCGCAGCCACAGCATGTTGAAGACGATGTGCACGAGCCCGCCGTGGAGCCAGGAGGCGGACAGCACGGTCCACCAGCGGCCGAAGCGGAAGACCGGGACCTCGCCCGAGGCCCCGAGCACGAACAGCGACTCGAGCGCGGGCCGGAACAGGTCGCCGCCGAAGCGGATGCCGGAGACGTTCATCGCGAGCGAACTCAGGAACAGCGCCGCGCAGGCCCAGGTCACGAGGGTGACGAACACGTGCTCCTGGTCGAACCCGCGCAGCACCCCCGCGTAACCCCACATCCCGGGGTTGCGGCGGCCGCAGTGGAAGCACTCGGGGTCGTTGACGCCCACCAGTTGCCGGCACGAGGGGCACAGCAGGCTGCCCGTCCTCTGTCGCTCGAACATCGCGTTGGTCGCGCTTCCTCCGGGGGCCGCGGCGGCCCGGGTCCCGCCCCCGAACGAGAGGGCGAAGGGTCGATTCTATGCGGTTAGGATTGGCGGCGCCGATGCCGCTCGCCCCCAGGCTCCTGCTCGTGCCCTCGCGTGCGGCTGCCGCCGAGCTGCCGCGCCGGGTCGCGGCCCGCGAGCGCAGGGCGCTGGCGGGACTGTTCCCGCTGACGGTCGGCGACCTGGCGCGGCTGATCGCCGAACCGCTCCTGCTCGGCCGCGGGCTGCGGCCGTGGGACCACGGGCGGCTGGCGCTGATCGCCCGCGAGTGGCTGCACGCGGGCGGCGCCCGGGCCCTGGGCCTCGACCCGGCGCTGCCGCTGCCGCCGGTGGCCACGGCACTCGGGCGCACGCTCCGCGAACTGCGGATGGCCGGCGCCAGCCACCGCGCGCTGGCGGCCCTGCCCGCCGACCCGGGCATCAGCGGCGCCGACGCCGCGCGGCGCCACGCGCTGGCCGAGGCCTACCGCCACGCCCTGGACCGGCTCGAGGGGCGCTTCGCCGACCCCGCCACGGTGCTGCGCACGGCCGCGGACGCTCTGCGCCGCTCCGATCCCGCGGCCACGGGCTGGCTGCGCGACGCCCGCGCCGCCTGGGTCCCGGGGGCCGAGCTCGTCCCGCTCGAGCGGGAACTGCTCGAGGCGCTGGCCCGGCACGGCCCGCTCGAACGCTGGGACGTCGAGCCGCCCGTCTCGCTCCGGGGGCCCGAGTGGCGCGGCGCCACCCGCGGGGCCGCCTCCGCCGACTTCGCCCCGTTCGCCGCGCTCGCTCCGAGCGAGCGCCCGGCCGGGCTCGAGCGCCTGGCGAGCCACCTCTTCGAGCCCGGCGCGGGCGAGCCGGCGCAGGACGGCCTCGCGTTCGTCACCGCCCCGGGCGAAGCGGCCGAAGCGCGGGCGATCGCCCGCCGCCTGCTGGCCGCGGCCGGCGACGGGATCGGCTTCGAAGACATGGCGGTGCTGCTGCCGCGCGCCGAGAGCGCGGTGCTCTACGCCGAGACGCTGGGCCGCGCCCGCGTCCCGTGCCGGCTGCACCCCTCGCTGCCGCTCGCCACCGGACCCACCGCGCGCGCGCTGCTCCTGCTGCTGCGCTGCCGCGGCCTGGACCGCGCAGCGGTGATGGAGTTCTTCTCCTTCTGCCACGCCGACTGGAGCCGTCACCTGCCGGCCGAGCGCGCCGCGCTGGCCGAGCCCTCGCGCTGGGAGGCGTTGTCGCGCGACGCCCGGATCGTGTCGGGGCTCGACCGCTTCCGCGCCGGGCTGCGCGGCCTGGCCGACGACGCGCGGCGGGCGGGACGCGCGGCGCGGGTCGACGACGCGCTCGACCTGCTGGCGGTGGTGGAGGCGCTCGCCCGCACGCTCGAGGACTTCGAGGCCGAGGCCTCGTGGGCGACCTGGTCGCAGCGGCTGCGGCGCGCGCTCGACGTGTGGGTGGGCGCCGAGCCCGATCGCGAGGCCGTGCTGGACGTGATCGCCGATCTCGCGGGACTGGGCGACGGCGACGCGGGACTCGAGGAGGTCGAGACGGCGCTCGCCGGCCGCTTCGAGTTCGAGCGCATGCCGCTCGTCGCGCCGCGGGAGGGCGCCGTCCACGTCGGCGTCTTCGACGCGCTCGCCGGCGTGCCGTTCCGCGTGGTCTGCATCCCGGGCCTCGTCGAAGGCGGCTTCCCCGCCCCGGTCCGGCCCGACCCGTTCCTGCTCGACGCCGAGCGCGAGGCGCTGCGGGTGCCGGCGCCGCCGCCGCTGCCGTCGTCAGTCGCGGCCGCCCGCGGCCAGCTCTCGCTGTTCGAGGCGCCGGCCAGGCCCGAGGCGGTGGAGCTGCCGACCGTGGCCGAGCGCACCCGCGCCCTGCGCCGCGCGTTCCACGCGGCCGTGGGCCAGGCCGGCGAGCGGCTGGTGCTCTCCTACCCGCGCGCCGATCCGCGCACCGGCAAGGAGCGGCTGCCGTCGCTGTTCTACGTCGCCGCGCTGTCCGCGGCGCTGGGGCGACCGGCGGGCGGCGCCGACCTCGAGCGCCACGTCGTCGAGGACGATCCCGCTGCGCTGCCGCCCGCGCAGGCGCTCGACGCCGGCGAACGCGACCTGTGGCGGATGCGGCAAGGCGGCGAGAGCGCGGCCGACGCGATCTCCGCCGGCTCGCGCTTCTTCCAGCTCTCGCGGATGTCCTCGGTCGCCCGCTTCTCCGACGCGCTGACGGCGTGGGACGGCCGCCTCGACCCGCTGACCGAGGCCCTGCAGGAGCGGGTCGACCCCGCCACCCGCGTGCTGTCCGCCTCGCGCCTGCACGACTACGCGGGCTGCGGCTTCCAGTACCTGCTGAAGCACGTGCTGAAGCTGGAGCCGGCGCTGCCGCCGGAGGAGCGCACGGCACTCGACCCGCTCGAGCGCGGCACGCTGTTCCACGCGGTCGCCGAGCGCCTGCTGCGCGAGTGGCGCGACCGCGGCGCGTTCCCGCTCGCGGACGACGCGGCGACCCAGGCGCGGGCGGAGGCGATCGCGCGCGAGGAGCTCGACGCCCTGGTCGCCCAGAGCCCGCCGCGGTTCCGCGCGCTGTGGGAGCGCGAGTGCGCGCGCTTCTTTGGCCAGGTGCGGGAGTTCGTGAGCCGCGAGGCGAAGGCCCAGGCGGCGCCGGGCTCGCCGCGGCCGGCGCACTTCGAGCTCGGCTTCGGCCGCGTCCACCAGGCGGCGCCGGGCGAGCCGCATCGCGCGGAGCCGCTCGCCATCCCGTTGCCTTCGGGCGCGACCCTCCAGCTCTCGGGCCAGATCGACCGCGTCGACCGCACCGAGGGCGGCACCTACGTCGTGCGCGACTACAAGACGGGCAAGGCGCCGAAAGACGAGAACGCCATCTTCCGCGGCGGCCGCCAGCTCCAGATCCCGCTCTACATCCGCGCGCTGGCCGAGATCCTGCCCGGCGCGGTGGTCGAGAAGGCGTTCCTCGACTACGTCAACGGCGGCCGGCCGGTCGCGATCCGGCCGGAGGTGGCGCACTCCGAGGCGCTGCTCACGCTGCTCGACGAGCTGGTGGGGCTGATGCGGCGCGGCGTGTTTCCGCAGGACAGCCGCGACTGCGGGTGGTGCGACTTCACGGCGGTGTGCGGGCCGCAGCCGCTGATCACCCAGCGGCTGCGGATCAAGGAGCGCGACGCCGACCTGCGCCGCTACGTGCGCCTCAGGGACTTCAAGTGAAACCGGTCGACGAGGACGTCCGCGAGCGGCTGCGCCGCGACCACGCCACGAGCTTCGTGCTGGAGGCGGGTGCGGGCACCGGCAAGACGACGCTGATCGTCGACCGGGTGGTGGCCCTCGTCACCTCCGGCGACGCGCGGCTCGACGAGGTCGCCGCCGTCACCTTCACCGAAAACGCGGCGGCCACCCTGAAGCTGCGGCTGCGCGAGGCGCTCGAGCTGTGCCGCGCCGACCCCGCGCGCGGCGAACCCGAGAGGCAGCGGGCGGCCGCCGCGCTGGAGACGCTGGAGAGCGCGCCGGTCACCACCATCCACGCGCTGTGCGCGGCGCTGCTCGCCGAGCGGCCGCTCGAGTGCGGCGTCGTGCCCGGCTTCCGCGTCGCCGACGACGCCGAGATGGACCGCTTCTTCGCGCAGGCCTGGGACGAGTGGCTGGCCGAGCACCTGGTGGCGGGCGATCCCGCGCTGCTCGAGGCGCTCGACGACGGCATCCCGCTCGCCAACGACTTCATCTACGCCCAGCGCTCGTCGCTGCGCGGCCTGTGCCGCGCGCTGGTCGAGCAGCGCGACCTGCGGCCGCTGGTCGCCGAGGCGGCCCCCGACCCGGCCGCCTGGCACGCCGAGCTCGTCGCCCGGCTGCTGCACGCGCTGCCGCACGCGGGTGCCGCGAAGGCGGCCGACGCGCTGGCGGCGCAACTGCTCGCCCTCGCGGAACAGGCCCGCGGACTCGATGGGCTCTCCGGGGCGGCGCTGGCGCAGGCGCTGCTCGACCTGCCCGAGCCGAAGGTCCAGGGCGACAAGCGCAACTGGCCCACGCCCGAGGCGCTGGAGGCGGGTCGCGCCTTCACCCGCTGGTGGCGCGACTCGCGCGCGGCGTGGGTCGCCGGCGACGGCGCCGCCCGCCACGGCCGGCTGATCGCGCTGGCCCGCGACGTCGTCCGCCGCTACGAGCAGCGCAAGCAGGCGGCCGGCGCGCTCGACTTCCTCGACCTGCTGGTCCGCGCCCGCGACGCGCTGGTCCGCCACGAGGGGGTGCGCGCGTACTTCCGGTCGCGGTTCCGCTTCGTGATCATCGACGAGTTCCAGGACACCGACCCGCTGCAGGTCGAGATCGCCGAGGCGCTCAGCGGCGGCGAGCCCGGGCGGCTCACGGTCGTCGGCGACCCGAAGCAGTCGATCTACCGCTTCCGCCGCGCCGAGGTGACGCTGTTCGAGCGCCTGCGCGAGCGTGCGGAGGCGGAGCCGGGCCACGCGGTGGCCCGCCTCAGCCAGAACTTCCGCTCGCGGCCGGCGATCGTGCGCTTCGTCAACCGCACCTTCGACAGGCTGCTGCAGCGCTCGGACGAGGCGGGCCAGCCGGCGTACGCCCCGATCGCTCCGCGCGCGGACCTGTCCGACGGTCCCGCGGTGCTGGCGCTGCGCTTCGAGGCGTTCGCCGAGTCGGGACAGGACCTGCTGGCGGCCGAAGCGCGGGTGGCGGCGACCTTCGCGGCGCAGGTCGCGCGCGGCGGCTACCCCGTGCGCGACGGCACGGGGGGCGAGCGCCCGTCGCGGGCCGGCGACCTGCTGGTGCTGGCCCGCCGCTTCACTCAGCTCCGTGCTCTGGAGGAGGCGCTCGAGGCTGCGGGGATCGCCTTCGCGGTCGAAGGCGGCAAGAGCTTCTTCGACCGCGCCGAGGTGCACGAGGCGCGGGCGGTGCTGCAGGCGGTCGACGACCCCTCCGACCGCGTCGCGCTGGTGGCCGCTCTGCGCAGCGCGTTCTTCGGCGTCTCCGACCGCGACCTGGTCGCCTACGCGCTCGCGGCCGGCGACGCCTTCTCGCTGCTCGGCGAGCCGGACCCGGGGCAGGACGGCGGGCCCGCCGTCGCGCCCGCGCTCGCGCTGCTGCGCGAGCTGCACGCGCGGCGGCGGCACGACAGCGTCGCGCAACTGCTGGAGGCGCTCTACGACCGCACCCGGGTCCAGGCCGCGCTCCACGGCACCCGCCGCGGCGGGTCGCGGATCGCCAACCTCGACAAGGTGGTGGCTCTCGCCCGCGACGCGGCGCGCAGCGGGGTGCCGACGCTGCGCGGCTTCCTCGGCCTGCTCGACGAGCGGATCGCCGCGGCGCGCGAGGAGCCCGACCTGCCGGAGACGCGGCCGGGCGACCCCGACACCGCGCGCGTGCTCTCGATCCACCGCGCCAAGGGCCTGGAGGCGCCGATCGTGCTGCTGCACGACGTCGCCGACAGGGGCGGGGTGCGCAACGACACGATCGCGCTGTGGGGGCGCGGCGAAGTGGCGATCGGCTTCCGCGCCGGCTGCCAGCCGCCGGGCTGGGACGCGCTGCGCCGCGAGGACGAGCGGCGCGGCCTGGCCGAGAACCGCCGCCTGCTCTACGTCGCCTGCACCCGCGCCCGTGACTTCCTGGCGATCCCCGACCCGCGAGGCGCCGAGGTGGGCGACTTCTGGAAGCCGCTGCTCGACGCGCTGCCGTCGAAGTCGGACGCCGACGTGGAGGTGGTCGACGCCCTCACCCTGCCCGCGCCGGAGACGCGGCCGCGGGCCCGCGGCCTGCGCGCGGTGGCGGCGCAGGGCGGTGGCGACGCGTTCGCCGCGCGCTGGGAGCAGGAGCGCGACGCACTGCTCGAGGCCGGCCGCCACCGCGACTTCACGCCGATCTCGGCGACGGCGCGGGCCGCCCGCGAGGCGCCGCCCGTCGCGGCGGCGGGCGGCGGGCCCGGCGGTCGCGACTTCGGCGGCCTCGTCCACCGCGTGCTGCAGCACCTGCCGTTCGGCGATCCGTCGGCCGCTGAACGCGCCCGCACGCTGGCGGCGGGCCTCGCCCCGCTGTGCGGCCTCGGGCCCGACGCGGCGGAGCGGGCCGCGCGGCTGTGCGCGGCGCTCGTCGCCCACCCGCTGGCCGAGCGGGTGCGGCGCTCGCCGCGGGTGCTGCGCGAGCTGCGGGTGTGGCTGCCGGAGGAGGGCGAGCTGGTCGAGGGAATCGTCGACCTCGCCTTCGAGGAGGACTGCGCGCTGGTCGTGGTCGACTGGAAGACCGACGCGATCGCCGAAGCGCAGGCGATCGACCAGGCCGCGCACCACGCGCCGCAACTGCGCCTCTACGCAAGGGCCCTGACCCAGGCCACCGGCCTCAAGGTCCGCGAGCGGCTCGTCTACTTCACGGCCCTGGCCCGCGCCGTGCCGGTCTGATCGAAAAGGTGCCACGCCTCGGCGCCTGAGCCGCCCCGGCGCCGGCTCCCGGATCGTCACGAGGGTGTCGGAGCGGTCCGGAGCGGGACACCGGGCGTCCGCTGGCGAACGGCGGCGCCGGGCCGCTCCGGGCGGCCTCGGACGCCGAAAGCCGCCCCAGTCGCGGGTTCTCACGGATCCAGGGGGCCCGGCACGGCATTTGGATCCATGCTCCGCGACGCGGGGCAGGGAGGCCGATCGTGGTGTCGTCTCTTGAAGCGAATGGCCGGGGCGCATTCGGCGATCTGCGACTCTCGAGGCTCGACCTCCGGCTCGCCGGTCGCATGCTCGTCAAGCACCCCGCGCTCACCGCGACCGCGACGATCGCCGTGGCGTTCGCGATCGGGGTCGCCACCGTCGGGTTCGAGATCGCGCGACAGGCGCTCTGGCCGACGATTCCGCTTCCCGACGGCAACACGATCGTCGCCGTGCGGAACTGGAACGTCGCCGACAACGCGGCGGTCCCCGCATCGCGCCGCGATTACGAGCTGTGGCGCGACGGTCTCGGCGCGATCACCGATCTCGGCGCGGTCCACGTGGAGGAACGCGGCGTCGCCGTCGGCTCCGGCCCCGGCCAGCCGGAGACCGTCGCCAACGTGACCGCGTCGATCTTCGCGCTGACGCGCGTTCCGGCCCTGATGGGACGCACGCTGCTGGAGGGCGACCACCGGGGCGGCGCGGACCCGGTCGCGGTGATCGGATACGACTTCTGGAGGAACGAGCTGGACGGGGCGCCGGACGTCGTCGGCCGCGTCATTCGCATCAGCGGCACGCCGGTCACGATCGTCGGCGTGATGCCGCGCGGTTACGGGTTTCCACAGCGGAACGACCTCTGGCGACCGTTGCACCTGGAGCGGCTCCCCGAGGCGGCGCCGAACCTGACGTACGTCTTCGGGCGGCTGGCGCCGGGCCGTCCACCCGAGCAGGCGGCCGCCCAGGTGGCGGCGCTCGGCGCCCGGGCAGCGACGCTGTTCCCGGAGACGCACGGGCATCTGCGTCCGCAAGTCCTGTCGCTGCCCGACGCGGTCAGTGACCTGCCCGAGACGGCAGCCCTGGTGCTGGCGTCGATCAACGCGTTTCTCGTGCTGTTGGCCGCGCTCCTGTGCGGCAACGTCGCGATGTTGTTGTTCGCCCGCGCCGCCAGTCGAGAGCGGGAGCTCCTGGTGCGCACCGCGCTCGGCGCCGGCCGCGGGCGCCTGGTCGCGCAGCTCCTGGCCGAGGCGCTCGTGCTCTGCGCCGTCGGCGCCGGGGTTGGCCTCCTTGTTGCGCGCGTCCTGCTCGCGCGGACCTGGACGATGATCGAGGAGCAGTCGGGACCGTTGCCCTTCTGGATCGACACGTCGATTTCGCCGACGACGGTTCTCTACGCCGCCGGGCTGACGCTGTTCGCCGCGACGATCGCCGGCGTCGTGCCCGCGCTCAAGGTGACGTCGGGCAGTGCTGGCGGCAGGCTCCGAGCCGCGTCGAGTGGCGGCGGCGGGCTGCAGTTCGGCGGCGTGTGGACCGTGGTCATCGTCGCGCAGATTGCGCTCACGACGGTGCTGCCGGTGCCGCTGCTCGGCGTGGGCGGGGACTTCGCGCGCAAGACGCCGGCGGGATTCCCGGCCGAAGCCTTCCTCGCGGCCACGCTCGAGATGGATCGCTTCGACGGCGAGGCGGCGGGCGGCGACACGGTGCCGGCCGTGCGTGCGGCCCGGCTCGAGGAACGCTACCGCGCGCTCGCCGACCGGCTCCGACGGGAGCCGGGCGTGCTGGGTGTCACGTACGCCAACCAGATGCCGGTGATGCGTCATCGTTGGCGGTGGATCACGATGGACCCGGGGCCCGCCGCCCCGCACAGTGAACGCTGCGTGGGGGGCTACTGCGCCGCGCACGTGGCGGTCGACCCGGGGTTCTTCGGCGTGATCGGGGCGCCGGTCGTCCGCGGCCGGGCGTTGACGACGGCCGACGCGGGACACCAGGCGCGGGCCGTGCTCGTGAACGAGTTCTTCGTCGCCCAGGTCATGGGCGGCCGCAACCCCGTCGGCCGCCGGCTTCGCTTCTCGTCGACGGGCGAACCCACCGCCGAGTCGTGGCACGAGATCGTCGGTGTCGTGCCCGATCTCGGCGTCAGCGACAACGGGGGCGATTTCGGCCGAGCCCGCATCTTTCAGGCGTCGCTGCCGCGGGAGACGGGGCCGCTTCGGGTCGCCGTTCACGTTCGCGGCGATCCGCAGGGCTTCGTGGTGCGCCTCCGCGAACTCGCGCACGCGATCGATCCCGCGCTGCGCGTGATCGATCCGAAACCGCTGCCGCGTCTGGCGGAGTCCGTCAGCGCGTTCTGGATGGCGCTCCTGGTCGGCTTCACGGGCGTGACGCTGATGCTGTCGCTCGCCGGCGTCTACGCGGTGACGGCCTTCACCGTCGCCAGGCGGACGCGGGAGATCGGCGTGCGGGTCGCCCTCGGCGCTCGGCCGCTGCAGGTCCTGGCCGCCGTCTTCAGGCGCCCACTCGTTCAGATCGCGCTGGGCATCGGCGTCGGTGCCGTCCTCGGCCTCGGTCTCGCCAACAACGACCTGTCGGACGTGCGTCTCGACGATTTCGGCAGGGCGGCCGCCTTCGCGCTGTCGACGATCCTGTGCTGCGCATTCGCCTGCATCGTTCCGACGCGACGGGCGCTTCGCGTCCAGCCGACCGAGGCCTTGCGCGAGGAGTCCTGAGGGCGAGGCCTGCCCGGCCCTCGTGGGCAGGTGGGATAGACTGCCTTTCGTGCAACTGTCGCGGGACGAACTCGCCGAGATGCTGCGCCCCGCGCTGGGCGACCACCTGATGGCGCTCCGTCAGGGACGCCGTGAGAATCGGCCTCACTGACCCCGTCGCCGCCCTGCTCGCGGCGCAGGCGGCGTTCGAGCGGTAGCGCGCATGGAACGCCGCGATTTCTCCTGGTCGGTGTCGCGCCACGACACCTTCGAGTCGTGCCGCCGCAAGTACTACTACTCGTACTACGCGGCGCAGGAGGACGCGGAGATCGCGCGGCTGAAGCGGCTCTCGGCGCTGCCGTTGTGGGCGGGCTCGGTCGTGCACGAGACGATCGAGGCGTTCCTGAAGGAACGCGACGCGATGCCGGCCGAGGCCGAGCAGAAGGCGATCGCCGAGGCCGCGGTCCACGAGCGGATGAAGGCCGACTGGCACGACTCGGAAGCAGGGTCGGAGCGCTTCCGGCTGTTCGAGCACGAGTACGAGCAGGAGGTCTCGGCCGACGACAAGAAGCTGGCGGTCGCCACGGTGCGCCGCTGCCTGCGGGCGTTCTTCCGCTCCGAGGTGCTGGCCGAGGCGTTCGCCGCCGGCCGCGCGAACTGGCTCTCGCTCGAGGACCTGATCGGCTTCGAGCTCGAGGGGGTGCCGGTGTTCCTGCGCATGGACCTCGCCTTCCGGGCCCGCAACGGGCAGGTGGTGATCGTGGACTGGAAGACCGGCCGCAGCGAGGGCCGCTTCAACGCGGTGCAGCTCGCGGGGTACGCGCTCTACGCGGCGGAACAGGGCTGGGTCGCGCGCGCCGAGGAGATCGAGACCGAGCTCGCCTACCTCGCGGTGCCGCGCCACGTGCGGCGGCGGGTCAGCGCCGACATGCTCGCCGGCGCCCGCTCGTTCGTCGTGAAGAGCGCGGCGCGGATGCGCGCCCTGCTCGCCGACCCCGCGCGCAACGAGGCCCGGATCGACGACTTCGCCCGCATCGACCGCCCCCAGCGCTGCCGCCGCTGCAACTTCCGCCGGCTGTGCTTCCCGCGGGCGGAGGCGCTGGTCACCGCGGAGGCCCGGGCATGACTGGGGAGCTCGCGCTCGACGCGCGCGGCCTGGCCCGCCGCTACGGCGGGCGCTGGGCGCTGGCCGGCGTCAGCTTCACGCTCGGCGCCGGCCAGGCGCTGGCGCTGGTCGGGCGCAACGGCTCGGGCAAGTCGACGCTGCTGCGGCTGCTCTCGGCCGCGCTGCGCGTCCACGCCGGCGAGGCGCAGGTCTGCGGCGCCGACCTGCGCCGCGACGCCGACGCGGTGCGCCGCCGCACGGCACTGCTGAGCCACGCCGCCTACACGTGGGAGGCGCTGTCGGCACGCGAGAACCTGGTGCTCGCCAGCCGGCTGCTGGACCAGGACCGACCGCAGGAACGGGCGCTGCGGCGCCTGGAGGAAGTGGGCCTGGCGGGCCGCGCCGACGATCCCGTCGCCTCGTTCTCGGCGGGCATGCGCAAGCGCCTGGCGCTGGCCCGCACGCTGCTGCAGGAGGCCCCGCTGGTGATGCTCGACGAGCCCTACGGGGCGCTCGACCCGCCCGGCTTCCGGCTGATCGACGGCATCGTGCGCGCGCTGCGCGCCGAGGGCCGGTCCGTGGTGATGGCGACCCACCAGGTCGAGCGCGGCGCGACGCTGTGCGACCGCGGCCTGGTGCTGGAGCAGGGCCGCGTGGCCTGGGAAGGCCCGGCGGCGGAGCTGCCGCACAACAGCGGCCTGCTGCGCGGGTCGGAGGAGGGCGCGTGAACGTCTTCCGGGCGGCCCTCTACAAGGAGCTGCTGCTGCAGTGGAGGACCCGGGCCCGGGTCCTCTCGGTCGTCGTGTTCGGCGCCACCGCGCTGCTCCTGATGAGCTTCGCGATCGGCCCCGACGCCGGCGCCCTGCGCCTGCACGCGGGCGGCTTCCTGTGGCTCGCGCTGCTGCTCTCGTCCACCCTGACGCTGGAGGCGAGCCTGGAGGCCGAGACCGAGCAGCAGGCGCTCGAGGGGCTGCTGCTGCTGCCGGTGCCGCCGACGATCCTGTTCTACGCCAAGGCGGTCGCCAACACGCTGCAGCTCGCGCTGCTGGGAGCGGTGCTGGTGCCGGTCGCGATCGTGCTCTACGGCGCCGAGACCGCGCGCCCGCTGGCGCTGTTCGGGCTGCTGGTGCTGGGCGCCGCCGGCCTCGCAGCGCCGGGCACGCTGTACGCGACGATGACCGCCCGCGCCCGCGCCAAGCAGACCCTGCTGCCGCTGCTGCTGTTCCCGCTGGTGGTGCCGGTGCTGATCGCCGCGACCAAGGCCAGCTCGCTGCTGATCCTGGGCGATCCGATGCGCCAGCTCGCGGCGTGGCTGACACTGCTGGGCGGGTTCTGCGGCATATACTGGACTTTGTGCGGCCTGATGTTCGGGCTGATCGTGGAGGATTGATCCTGCCTCGCCTGGCCAGTCCCAACCTCGCCTTCGCGCTGGTGGCGCTCGGCGTCCTGCTGCTCCTGGCCGGGTCGTACTACGGCCTGTTCGTGTCGCCGCAGGAGCGCTACATGGGCGACGTGCAGCGGATCATGTACGTGCACGTGCCCTCGGCCTGGAACGCGATGCTGCTGTTCACGCTGGCGATGGGCTGCGCGCTCGCCTACCTGTGGCGCGGCGGCTGGGGCTGGGACGCCCACCACGAGGCGCTGCTCGAGGGCGCCGCGGTGCTGTCGTTCCTGCTCTGCGTGCAGGGCTCGATCTGGGCCAAGCCGACCTGGGGCGTGTGGTGGGACTGGGACCCGCGGCTGACCACGACGGCGGTGATGCTGCTGGCGCTGCTCGGCATCCTCGCCCTGCGCAGCGCCGTGGACGACCCGGAGAAGCGGGCGACGTGGTCGGCGGTCGCGACCATCATCGCCTTCGTGGACGTGCCGATCGTCTACTTCTCGGTGCGCTGGTGGAACTCGCTGCACCAGATGCAGAGTTCGCCGGAGACCGTGTCGGCGCCGTTCATCGTGCCGCTGCGCCTCAACGCCTTCGGCGTGCTGGCGCTGATGGGCGGCCTGGCCCTGCTGCGGGCCCGGGTCGCGGCGCGGCGCACGGCGAAAGAACTGGGACCCGCGCTGCCGCCGATGCCGGCGGGCGCGGCGTTGGAGGCGTGATGGCGCCCGCGCTGCTGCTGCAGGTGCCGCCTCCGGGGATCGTCGAGGGGGGCTGGGAATACGTGGTCGCCGCGTACGCCATCAGCGCGGCGGGTTTCCTGATCTATGCCGCGTACGTGTTCGCGCGGCACAGACGCTCCGAGGAAGAAGAGAAGTGACCGATACCCTGCGCCTGCCCACCCCCGCACCCCGCCGCAACAACGCCCGCCGCTGGCTGGCGGTGCTGGCCGTCGTCGTCGCCGCCGCCGGCTTCGGGCTGCTGACCGCCGGCGGCATCGGCGAGAACCTCGTCTACTACTGGGGCCCCTCCGACGTGAAGAAGGCGGGCGACCAGGCGATCGGCGCCACCATCCGCCTCGGCGGCCAGGTGGCGAAGGGCTCGATCCGCCAGAGCGGCGGCGAGGGCTCGCTGCTGGAGTTCTCCGTGACCGACGGCAAGGCCGTGGTGCCGGTGCGCTCGACCGGCGTGCCGCCGCAGATGTTCCGCGAGGACATCGGCGTCGTGGTCGAAGGCACGATGACGAAGGAGGGCGTGTTCGAGTGCCGGCGGCTGATGGTCTCGCACGGCAACGAGTACCGCGCCCCGGTCGACGCCGAGGCGCCGGACATGGAGAAGCTGATCAAGTCGACCGAAGGCCTGCAACAGGCCGGCGACTGATCGCCGCCCCAACCAGGCTTCCATGACGCCCGCCATCGGACGTGCCCTGATCCTTCTCTCCGTCGCCGCCGCGATCGCCGGCACCTTCACCGCGTTCGCGGCCGGCAAGCTCGGCAGCCGCCCGGCGACGCTCCTCGCGCGACGACTCGCCTACGTGTTCGCCTTCGCGATGGTCGCCGCCAACGCCCTGATGGTCTGGGGCCTGGTCTACGGCGACTTCTCGATCAGCTACGTCGCCCAGGTGGGCGCCCGCGACCTGCCGCTGTGGGTCAAGGTGTCGAGCCTGTGGTCCTCGCTCGAGGGCTCGATCCTGTTCTGGGGCCTGGTGATCGGCGTCTACATCGGCTGGGCCGCGTGGGCGCTGGCGGATCGCCACCCCGAGCACGAGCCGTGGGCGCTCGCCGTGTGGCTCGCCTGCGGGGCGTTCTTCGCGTTCCTGATCGCGGGGCCCGCCCAGCCGTTCCACACGGTGTCGCCGGTGCCGCCCGACGGCCCCGGTCCCAACCCGCTGCTGCAGAACCACATCCTGATGGTGGCCCACCCGCCGTTCCTGTACCTCGGCTACGTCGGGATGACGATCCCGTTCGGCCTCGCCTGCGCCGCGCTGTTCGCGGGCCGCCTCGGCCACGAGTTCCTCGCGCCGCTGCGCACCTGGCTGCTGGTGCCCTGGACGTTCCTGACGGTCGCGATCGTGCTGGGCGGCTGGTGGGCGTACGAGGTGCTCGGCTGGGGCGGCTACTGGTCGTGGGACCCGGTCGAGAACGCCTCGTTCCTGCCGTGGCTCACCGCGACCGCCGCGCTGCACTCGGCGATCGTGCTGGAGCGGCGCTCCGTGCTGAAGGCGTGGACGGTGGTGCTGGTGCTGGCCAGCTTCCTGCTCACCATCCTCGGCACCTTCATGACCCGCTCCGGGGTGTTCAACTCCGTCCACTCCTTCACCCAGAGCGACATCGGCCCCACGATCCTCACCTTCTTCGCGGCCGGGCTGCTGTTCTCGGTGGCGCTGCTGGCGCTGCGGGTCGACTCGCTGCGCGCGGAGGGCCGCTTCGAGGCGGCGCCGTCGCGCGAGGCGTTCTTCCTGGGCAACAACCTGCTGCTGGTGCTGTTCACCTTCACCGTGCTGGTCGGCACCGTGTTCCCGCTGATCGTCGAGGCCGCGCGCGGCGTGCAGATGAGCGTCGGCCGCCCCTACTTCGACCGCATGTCGGTGCCGATCGGCGTCGCGCTGCTGTTCCTGATGGGGGTCGGCCCCGCGCTGCCGTGGGGCGCCGCCAGCGCCGCCCAGGTGCGTCGCGCCCTGCTGCCGCCGCTGTCGGGCGGCGTGGTCTTCGCGCTGGTGGGGGCGCTCGCCGGCGTGCGCAACGGCTGGACGCTGGTGACGCTGTTCGCGGGCGGCTACGCGGCGCAGGTGACGCTCGCCGAGATGCTGCGCCCGGTGCTGCAGCGGCGCGCGCGCGGCGAATCGCTCGGCGCCGCTCTGCGCGGCGGCTGGTTCGGCGCCGGCGCCCGCCGCTTCGGCGCCTACGTCGCCCACGCCGGCACGGTGCTGATCTTCGTCGCGATCGCGGTCAGCTCGACGATGGGCCGCCAGACCGAGGTCACCCTGCGCACCGGCGACATGATCGAGGTCGGCCGCTACGGCCTGCGGCTGCTGGCGGTCGACCAGGTGCGCGAGCCGCACCGCGACGCGACGGTCGCCCGCATCGAGGTGCTGCAGGGCGGCCGCGTCGTCGGCCAGCTCGAGCCGCGGATGAACTTCTATCCGACCCAGCGCGAGCCGATCGGCACCCCGGCCGTGCGCAGCGGGGCGCTCGAGGACCTCTACCTGTCGGTGATGAACGTCGACCCCGCCGGCGGGTCGGTCGGGCTGCTGGCGATGGTCAACCCGATGGTGGTCTGGATCTGGGTGGCCACGGGGGTGATGGGCCTGGGCGCGCTGCTGTCGCTCTGGGGCTCGCGGCGGCGGACGGCGGTCGCGCCTTCGGAGGGCGCATGAACCGCAAGGTGCTGCTGGGCGGCCTGCTGCTGGTGCTGCCGGTGATCGGGCTGCTGGTGATGAGCCTGGGCCGCAACCCGGGCAAGGTCGCCTCGCCGCTGGTCGATCGCGAGGCGCCGCAGTTCTCGCTCGGACCGGTGGGCGGCGGGGCGCCCGTGTCGCTCGCCAGCCTGCGCGGCCAGCCGGTCGTGATCAACTTCTGGGCGACGTGGTGCACGCCGTGCATCGCGGAGCACGGCGTGCTGCACGCCGCGGCGCGCGCGCTGCAGGGCCGCGTCCACTTCTTCGGCGTGATGTACGAGGACGAGGAGCCGAAGATCCAGGAGTTCCTGCGCCAGAAGGGCAGCAGCTATCCGACGCTGGTCGACCCCGGCGGCCGCACCGCGATCGCATACGGGGTCTACGGGGTCCCCGAGACGTTCTTCGTGGACGCGAACGGCGTGGTGCGCGCCAAGTTCGAAGGCGCGCTGACGCCCGAGATGCTGGAGACCCTGCTGGCGAAGGCGGGGGCGCCTGTCCGATGAGACGGCTGGCGACCGCGCTCGCGCTGCTGGCGCTGGCCGGACTGGCCGTGGCCCAGGCGCCCCCGGATGCCGAGGACGTCGCCGGGCCGGACCCGGTCTCGATCGTCGGCCCGCCGCGCGGCCCCGAGCTGTCGGGCGAAGCACTGGAGAAGCGCACCACGGAGGTGGCGGCGAAGCTGCGCTGCCCGACCTGCCAGGGCCTCTCGGTGCAGGATTCGCCCACCGGCAACGCTCGCAACATGCGCAGCCAGGTGGGCGAGATGCTCGCCCGCGGTTTCGACGAGGAGCAGGTGCTGCGCTACTTCGAGACGTCGTACGGCGAGTTCGTGCGCCTCGAGCCGCCGATGCGCGGCATCAACTGGCTGGTCTGGCTGGCGCCGCTCGGCGGCCTCGCCGCCGGCGGCCTGATCGTCGCGATGGCCTGGCGCCGGCTGGCGGCGCGGCGCGCGGAGGGAAGCGACGAAACACCCGTGGCGGCGGTCGATCGTGACCGGCTGCCCGAGGACCCGGCGCTGGCGGCCGCCGTGCTCCGCGTGCGCGAACAGGTCTGGGGCTGGCCCGGAGGTCGCTCGCCGGAGTGGCGCGCGCGTCAGGACCGGAGCGAAGCGTGAACGGGCACCCCACCGAGTGGCTGCCCGGCCTGGTCGCGCTGGCGGCGGGCCTGCTGATCGGCTTCTTCCTGCTGCGGCGCAGCCTCCGTCAGGGCACGGCGGCGGCCACGCCTCCCGCCGTGGCGCCGGCGCCGCGCCGCGAGGCGGAAGCCCGCTACGCCGCGCTGTGCGCGCAGTTGCGCGACCTGGAGGACAACGCGAGCCTGCTCGAGCCGGAGCCGCTGGCGCGCGAGCGGTACCGGCTGGAGTGTGCCGCAGCGGCGGCGCTGCTCGAGATCGAGGCCACCCCGGCGGCCGAGCGCGAGACGGCGGCAACGGCCGGGGAAGCGCTCGCCACGCCCGCCGTGGCGCCCGCGCCCGCCAACCCGGCGCTGCGCGGTTTCCTGTGGGGGGCAGGCGGCGTCGCCGCGCTGGCCCTGCTCGGCCTGTTCGTCTCGCGCGAGGCGACGGTGCGCCGCGAGGGCGGCTCGATCACCGGAAACATCCCCGGCGAGGAGCGCCTGGCGGTGCCCGACGAGATCGCCCGGCTGCAGGCCCGCGTCGGGGCCCGGCCCGACGACCTCGAGGCGCGGCTGGAACTGGCCTTCGCCCACCTCCAGCGGCGCGAGCTGATGGCGGTCTTCGAGCACACCCAGTACGTGCTCGAGCGGCGGCCGCGCGACGTGCGGGCCCTGTCCTACCAGGCGCTGGTGCGGCTCGCGATGAACCAGGCCGCGGAGGCCGAGGCGATGCTGCAGACGGCGCTCGAGGAGGACCCGGACTCGCTCGACGCGCGGCTGCACCTGGGCCTCGTCCACATGCAGCAGGGGCGCATCGCCGAGGCCGAGTCGACGGTGCGGGAGGCGATCCGCCGCCATCCGGACCAGCGCGAATCGCTCGAGGCCCTGCTCGCGGAAATGAAGGAGCGCGCCGCCCAGGCGCCGGCGCCGGCGCCCGCGGGTGGCGAAGGCGGTGATCCGCACGCGGGCGTCGCGCCGCCTCCGCCGGTGGCCGCCACCCCGGCGACCGTGCCCGCGGACGGCGTCGCGGTCACGGTCCGGCTCGCGCCGGGCATCGATCCCCGCGGCGTGCTGTTCGTGATGATCCGCGAGGCGGGCCAGACCTCGGGAGCGCCGATCGCCGCCCGGCGGGTGAGCGGGCCGTTCCCGGCCACCATCGTGATCACCGCGGCCGACTCGATGATGGGCCAGCCGCTGCCGGAGTCGCTGTCGCTCGAGGCACGCCTCGACCGCGACGGCGACGTCACCACCCGTGGGAGCGACGACCCCGTCGCGCGCCGCGACGGCATCGCCCGCGGCAGCCGCGACACCCTGCTGGAGTTGAAGAAACCGTGAGCATCGAAAATCGCCCGCCCAGTCGCGAATCCCTCGCCGGCCTTGCCGCGCTCGGCTTCCTGTCCGCCCTGTGGTCGGTCGTGTTGTGGGCGGAGCTGTGGATCGCCCGCCTGACGGGAACGGCCACCTGCGCGTTCGGGGACACCAGTTGCGGGGCGCTCTGGGACTCCCGTTTCGCGCGGGTGATCCACGACGTCTCCGGCGTGCCGGTCGCCGGCTGGGGCCTGGCCTGGGGTCTCGTCGCGGCGGCGCTGCCGCTGCTGCGGCTCGCCCGCGGCGACGAGCACCGGTGGAACCCGGAGCTGCGCACTGCGATGCGACTGGTGGCGGCGGCCGGCGCGGCGTCGGTTGCGGTGCTGGCGCTCGTGAGCGCCGCGCTGGGGACGCTCTGCACGGGCTGCGCGGTGGTCTACGTGCTGGTCGGCGGCTACGCGGGGATCGCCCTCGGCGGCTGGCCCGCAGCGGGCTGGACCGCGCTGCCGCGCGGCGCGGCCTGGGCTGCCGGGTCGGCCGCGATCGCGCTGGTGGCCCTGATCCCGATGGGACGCGCGACCCCCGACACGCTGGCGGCAGCCGGCCAGGCGCAGATCGGCACCGCCGCCAGGGGCGGTGGCGACGACCTTTCGCGGATGCTGCCCGTGCTGAACCCGCAGCAGGCGCAACTGGTCGCGGACTCGCTGGGCCTGCTGCGGCGGTCGCCCGTGCGGCCGGTGCCCGCGCCGCGGGCGCTGGTGGGTGCGGCCGACGCTCCCGTGAAGATCGTGACCTGGAGCGACGTGCGGTGCCCGCACTGCGCGGACCTGCACCAGACGCTGCGGTTGCTGCTCGACACGTATCCCGGCAGGCTGTCGGTGGACAGCCGCTTCTTCCCGCTCGACGGCGCGTGCAATGCCGCGGTGGGCCGCAGCGGCGACCCGGCACGTTGCCTGGCGGCGCAGGCCGCGGTTTGCGCCGAGGGGCGGACGGACGTGAAGGCCTTCACCGGCGAGCTGTTCGCGCGGGGCGAGACGCTCGACGAAGCCGGCGTGCGGGACCTGGTCGCGTCGACGCTGGGGCCGGAAGGGACGGCCTGCCTCGTCGCGCCGGCGACGCTCGAGCGGGTGCGCGCGGACGCCGCGGCGGCGCTGCCGTTCGAGCTCGACGGCACCCCGCTCGTGGTCCTGAACGGCCGCGTCGGGACCAGCTTCCCGCCGTTCCTCGAGGCGATGGTGCTCGCGGGCGGCAACCCGGAACACCCCGCGTTCGCCGCGCTGCCGCCGGCGAACCCCGACGCCCACATGCATTGATCGGGTCCCGGCGGGAGCTGCCCCGGACGACGAAGCTCTGCCGCGCTCCCGGTCGGGTTCCGGCGGCGGCATGACGTCGCCGCTGCCTGCGGTCTAGGCGGGGAAGAAGAGGCGGGACTCGAGGCCGCCGGTCGGCAGCGGGGCGAAGCGCACGAAGCCGCCCAACTCGCGCACCAGGCGGCAGGCGTCGCCGTAGGCCCCTGGCGCGGTGCCGGCCACGATCTGCTGCTGCTCGTCGGCAGGGACCACCGGACCGTGCGCCGCGGCGAACATCAGGAACTCGCGGCGGACCTCGGAGCCGTCGCGGCCGCGCAGCAACACCGGCTTGCGCTCGGCGCGCGCCACGAACGTCGTGCCGGCAGAGCGGTCGCCGGCGGCCTGCAGCAGCAGGCCGATCGCTCGCGCAGCGTTCTGCGCCGGACAGCGCGGCAGGCCGAGGCCCGGGGCGACGCGGTTGTCGACCAGCACGCCCTTCGACTGCAACGCGGCCTGCACGCCCGCGATGCCGTCGCGCACGATGGCCTCGAAACCTGCTGGTGCCGCGGGCGGTGGCGGGGCCGCCGGCCGGGGCGCCCCTGCCCCGGCCCGCGACTGGGTGCCGATCCCGGAGCGGGTGATGGCCGAGGTCTGCTCCGGCGAGGCGCCGCCGAGCTGCGCGATCAGCCCGCGCAGGCGGCTGGCTTCCTGGTGGATGGCCATGATCGCGGCCTGGCGCTTGTCCCGGGCGTCCTCGCGGTAGACCTGCAGCAGCTCGGCATGCGAGAGGATCGTGCCGAGCCCCTGGTTCATGTCGCGGACCAGGTTCGAGAGCGCCTCGGCGAGGTCGACGTTCGACTTGATGGCCCGCTGCAGCAGCTCTTCGGAGACGAGGCCCGTCTCCGGCGAGGCCTGCAGCGTCGAGACCTGGGCCGTCGACGCCTGCTGGACGAGCGTGATCTTGGGCGGCGTCGAGACCTGGGCAGCGGCCTCGGGCGGCGAGGCGCCGCCGGGCACCGCCACGCTGCTGCCGGCGGGCGGGATCCCCGCGGCGACGGCCCCGCGCGCGAGCACCGCGAACGCCTCCTCGACCAGCTGCGGCACGCTCGCGGGATCGAGGCCCTTCTCCTTGAGGTTGTACTTGACCGCGATCGCCCCGAGCATCTCCTTCACGACGGCGGTGAAGGTCTCCATCACGCCCTGGCCGGTGGCGGCGACGGCGGGCAGCGCGACCCGGCCCCAGGGGTTGAGGGCCTTGTTCATCTCCGCTTCCGTCTGGAGGTCGGGCAGGTCGCGCTTGTTGTACTGGAGGACGAGCGGCACCTTCTCGGGAACCAGGCGGTTCGCGAGCAGGTTGACCTTCATGTTCTCGAAGGCGGTCTGGTTGTCCTTCGCCATCGACTTGCGCGAGTCGGCGACGAAGACCACGGCGTCGGCGCCGGCGAGCACCACGCGGCGGGTCGCGTTGTACTGGACCTGGCCGGGGACCGTGTAGAGCTGGACCTTGAAGTCGTAGCCGGAGACCTGGCCCAGGCTGAAGGGCAGCAGGTCGAAGAAGAGCGTGCGGTCCTGGCCGGTGTTGAGCGAGATCAGGCTGTTGGCCGCCGCCGGGTCGGTGAGGCGGTGGATCTGCTCCAGGTTGGTGGTCTTGCCGGACTGGGCCGGCCCGTAGTAGACCACCTTGGCCTTGATGGTCCGTTCGCTGAAATTGAACTGGACCATGGCGTTCTAGAGAGAGAAGAGGCTCCTGTTCAAGGGCGACAGTGGCGCACTATAGCACGCCCGCGGGCGGCGCCGCGGGCGGACTCGGGGCCGGGTTTGACGGCCTCGGCCGCGGGGGGTAGGATCCGGGGTTCTGGGCGTCAGGGCCCCGAAACGGAGGACGTGAAAGTCATGGCTCAACAGTGCGAAATCTGCGGGAAGGGGCCGCAGTTCGGCAACCGGGTCAGCCACGCCCACAACGTCACGCACCGCAAGTTCAACCCGAACCTGCAGGAGGTGCGGGCGGTGGTGAACGGCGTGCAGAAGCGTGTGCGGCTGTGCACCCGGTGCCTGCGCTCCGGCAAGGTCGCCAAGCCGGTGCCCCGGTCGCGGGCCCAGGCCAGCGCCTGAGAACCCCCGCGCCCGCCCCCGGGCGCGAAGTCGTCGTCGGGTGAGGGCCGCCACGCGCAGCGCGAGGCGGCCCTCGGTCTTTCCGGGGACGCTCAGAAGGCCGCGATCAGGTCGATCTCGACCTGGACGTTGCGCGGCAGGCCGGCGGCCTGGATCGTGGTGCGGGCCGGCGGCTCGTTCTTGAAGTAGCGCGCGTAGACCTCGTTCATGCGCGGGAAGTCCTTCATGTCGGCCAGGTAGACCGTCGTCTTCACCACGTTTTCGGGCGTGACCCGGGCTTCCTTCAACACCGCGAGCAGGTTGAGGATCGCGCGCTCGGTCTGGGCCTCGATGTCGCCCGCGACCACCTCCCCGGTCTCGGGGTCGATCGGCGTCTGGCCGGAGAGGAACAGGAAGCCGCCGGCCGCGACCGCCTGCGAGTAGGGGCCGATCGGCTTCGGGGCCTGGCTGGAGTTGTAGATCTTCTTCGGCACGGGTTCCTTTCTCGTTCCTGGGGCGAGGATATCAGCGCTTCTAGCGCGTGACGCTGTGGCGCTCGACGTCGAGCACGCCCCCGACGCCACGGATCGACTTCACCACCTTCTCGAGGTGCTTCAGGTCGGCCACCCGCACCGTCAGCTCGATCGCGGCCGTGCGGTCGTCGAAGGTGCGGGCCTCCGCGTTGCGGATGTCGGTGCCGAGCCCGGCCAGCACCGAGGTGATCGCCGCCAGCAGCCCCGGCCGGTCCTCGACGCCGACCGCGATCCGCACCTCGTACGCGCCTTCGCCCTGGCGGTCCCACTCGACGGCGATGCGTCGGCCGGGGTCGTAGGCGAGACCCGTGACGTTGGGGCAGCTCTGGGCGTGGACCGCCACGCCCTTGCCGCGGGTGATGTAGCCGACGATCGGTTCGCCCATGATCGGGTTGCAGCAGCGGGCGCGGTAGACGAGCAGGTCGTCGGTGCCGCGGACCTTGATCCGCTCGTCGCCGACCCGCAGCAGGCGCTTGACCGCGTCGGCCAGCGGCCGCGACTTCTCGGGCGGCGGCGCCTCCTGGAGCTTCTCGGCGGGCACCAGCTTGGCCAGCAGGGCGCGCAGCTCGAGCTTGCCGTAGCCGGCGGCGCTGATCAGGTCGTCGGCTCGGGTTCCGACGCCGAGGTCGGCCGCGAGCTGGTCGAGGCGGCCCGGCGTCGCCTGCAGCTTCTTGAGCGAGAGGTCGTAGCGCTTGAGCTCGCGGTCGAGGTGCTTGCGGCCGATGTCGAGCGCGCGCTGGCGCTCGTGCACGTTCAGCCAGTGGCGGATCTTCGCGCGGGCGCGGCTGGTGACGGCGAGCGTGAGCCAGTCGCGGCTCGGGTGGTGGCCGGGCGAGGTCAGGATCTCGACGATGTCGCCGTTGCGCAGCCGCGTGCGCAGCGGGACGATCTTGCCGTTGACGCGGGCGCCGACGCACTGGTGGCCGACCTCCGTGTGGATCACGTAGGCGAAGTCGACCGGCGTCGCGCCGCGCGGCAGCGTCTTCACCTCGCCGCGCGGCGTGAAGCAGTAGACCTCCTCGGGGTAGAGGTCCAGCTTGAGCGACGTCAGGAACTCGTGCGGGTCCTGGACCTCCTGCTGCCACTCGAGGAGCTGGCGCAGCCAGGCGAAGGCCTGGTCGTCGTGCTCGACTCCGCTCTTGCCCTCCTTGTACTTCCAGTGCGCCGCGATGCCCTGCTCGGCCACCCGGTGCATGTCGTGGGTGCGGATCTGGACCTCGAAGGGGTGGCCCTCGTCGCCGACCAGCGAGGTGTGGACCGAGCGGTAGCCGTTGGGCCGCGGCACCGCGATGAAGTCCTTGATCCGCCCCGGCACCGGCCGCCACGCGTTGTGGAGCACGCCGAGCACCGCGTAGCAGTCGGGCACCGAGTCGACCAGGATGCGCAGCGCGACGAAGTCGTAGACCTGGTCGAGGTCGATGCGCTGGCGGCGCAGCTTCTGCTGGATCGAGAACAGGCGCTTGATGCGGCCCTCGACCTCGGCCGCGATGCCGGCCGCCTTGAGCTTCTCCTCGACGGCCGCGCGGATGCGGGCGATGAACGCGGTGGCCCGCTGGCGGCGCTCGGCGACGCGCGCCGAGAGGTCGCGCCAGGCCTCCGGCTCGAGGTGCTGGAACGAGAGCTCCTCGAGCTCGTTCTTGAGCCGGCTCATGCCCAGCCGGCCGGCGATCGGGGCGTAGATGTCGAGCGTCTCGCGCGCGATCTTCTGGCGACGCTCCTCGGCCAGGAAGTGCAGCGTGCGCATGTTGTGGAGGCGGTCGGCGAGCTTGACGAGGATGACGCGGATGTCGTCGACCATCGCCAGCAGCATCTTGCGGTAGGTCTCCGCCTGGCGCTGCTCGGAGGTGCCGAACGGGATCTTGCTGATCTTGGTGACGCCCTCCACGATGTGGAGCACGTCGGGGCCGAAGTAGTCCTTCAGTCGCTCGGGGGTGGTGAGAGTGTCCTCGAGGACGTCGTGGAGCAGGCCGACGGCCACGCAGGTCGGGTCCATCTGCATCTCGGCCAGGATGCCGGCGACCTCGAGCGGGTGGACGAGGTACGGCTCGCCCGAGGCCCGGGTCTGGCCCTTGTGCTCGACGGCGGAAAAGATGTAGGCCTTGCGGAGCAGCTCGAGGTCGGCGGTCGGGTGGTGCCGCCGCACGGTCTCGTGGATGTCCTCGAAGCGGATCATGGCCGGACTTCCAGTCTACGACGAGCGCGGCACAGTGCGCCGACGAGCGAACGGCCAGGCCCCGCTGCGGGGACCTGGCCGTCTTCACGTCGTGGCGCCGCCCGGGGCGGGTTAGGACTCGGCGGGCGTGGCGGCAGCAGCGGCCGCCTCGGCCGCTTCCTGCTGCTGCTTCTTCAGGTCCAGCGCGCGCTTCTGCAGGAGCTGGGCTTCCTCGATCAGCCGCTGGCGCTCACGCGGGTTGGTCGTGGTCAGGGCCTTCACGCGGTAGAGCAGGCCCTTGTAGACCAGCGCGTCCACGTAGTCGGGCTTCAGCGACAGCGCCTTGTCGACGGCCGCCAGGCCCTGGTCGGCGTAGTTGTCCTTCTGCGCGTCGGACAGCATCGGGTCGCGGAACGCCTTGTCCCAGAAGAACGTGGCGACCTTGTAGTAGCCCGACGGGTCGTCCGGGGCCAGCGAGGCGCAGCGGTTCAGCTCCGCGATCGCGTCGTCGAACTTGGAGCGGCCCTCCCACAGGGGCTTGTTGTAGAACGCCGCCAGCGCACCACAGGCCTTGACGTCCTGCGGGTTGCTCTCGGCCGCGGTCTTGTAGGTCTGCTCGGCCTCGGGGATCTTCTCGAACTTCTCGTAGAGGTTCGCCATCGCGAACAGGTTCTTCGGGTCGGTCGGCGCCTCGGCCAGGAGCTGCTCGGCGTACCCGCGAGCGACCTCGAAGTCCTTGTGCGGGTCGTCCGAGTAGATCGCCGTCAGCGCACCGAGGGTGTTGCGGCGCAACATCCGCTCCTTCTCGAGCTGCGGCGCCTGGAGCAGGTCGAGGGCCTTCTTGTAGTGCTCGATGGCCTTGGCCAGGTGGGCGGCGTTGTCGTCGGTGTCCTTGCCGGGGCGGAACAGGGCCTGGTGCGAGCTGGCCAGGTAGAAGTGCCCCTCGGGCAGGCCGGGCTCGAGCTTGACGACCTTCTCGTACTCCTCGACCGCCAGCTTGAAGTTCTCTTCCTTGTAGAACTTGTTGCCGTCCTTGAAGGCCATCTTGGCCTGCAGGGGGCCGCAGCCGGCGATGGTGAAGGCGAGTCCGCAGACCAGCAGCGCCTGGGTGAATGACCTCATGTGGGACGACTCCCGGATCGAATGAGGAAAAACGTCAACGAGATTCTAGGGGCGAAGTTCGGGTCCGTCGGCTTACTGGGCGCTGGCCGGCGCCGGGGCTTCACCCTCGGACGCGGCGACCTGGCTCTCCGAGATGATGCCGATGCGCTCCACGCCGGCGCCGCGGGCGATGTCCATCGCCTCGACGACCTTCATGTAGAGCACCTTGCCCGAGGCCTTGACGAACATCGTCTTGTCGGAGCGGGTCTGGAAGATGTCCTTCAGCCGCTCGTCGAGCTCGTCGAGCGAGCCGACCGGGCTCTTGTTGACCGTGATCGCGCCGGAGTCCTCGATCGCCAGCACGACGGTGCGCGACGTGTCCTGGCGCTGCTCCTGGGGCCGGTTGTCGGCCTGGGGCAGGGCGATGTCGAGGCCGCGCTGCGCGGTCGGCGTGACCACCATGAAGATGATCAGCAGCACGAGCAGCACGTCGATCAGCGGCGTGATGTTGATGTCGGCCATCGAGCCCGAAGAAGAGGGCTTGGTGGCCTCGTGGGAGTGGACGATCCAGCGCCGCTTCCTGGGCGCCTCGCCGGGCTTCTGGGGGGCCTTGCCGCTCATCGTCCTAGCCCTCCACCGACCGCTCGGCGATCAGCGCCACTTCTTCGACGCCCGCCTCCCGGCACAGGTCCATCACCTTCATCACCTCGGAGTACTCGAGGTTCTCGTCGGCCTTGAGGTAGACGACCTTCTCGGTCAGGTCCTCGAGCAGCTCCTTGAGCTTGGGCGTCAGCTCCGCCTGGCTCTCCAGCCGCACGTTCTTGAGGAACACTTCCTTCTTGAGCGTCAGGCCGACCGTGATGTTGTCCTTCTCGTCCTTCTTTTCCTTGGTGTTCCCGGCCTTCGGGAGCGTGACGTCCACGCCCTTCGAGATCATGGGCGTGATCACCATGAAGATGATCAGCAGCACGATCATGATGTCGGCCATGGGCGTGACGTTGATGTCGGCCATCGCGCCGCCCTTGTTCTCGCCGACGTTCATCGACATCTGGTTCTCCTTCGCGGAACGTGGTCCGGGCCGCGCCCGCCGGACTGGCGGACGCGGTCCGGATCCTGATCGGCCCGCTCCAGCCCCCGGGGGCGGGAGCTAGGCGCCCTTCTTCATCAGGAAGTCGAGCAGCTCCGACGCGGTGTTGTCCATCTCGACGTTGAAGCCCTCGACGCGGCCGCCGAAGTAGTTGTAGGCCCAGACAGCCGGCACCGCCACGAACAGGCCGTAGGCGGTGGTGATCAGCGCCTCGGCGATACCGGCCGAGATCGCGGCGATACCGCCGGAGCCGGTCAGCGCCATGCCCGAGAAGGCGTTGATGATGCCGAACGTGGTGCCGAACAGGCCGACGAACGGGGCCGTCGCGCCGATCGTGGCCAGCACGCCCATGCCGCGCTTGAGGTCGGACATGTTGACGGCGGTGGCGCGCTGGATGGCGCGCTTGGCGGAGTCGACCGCGCCCTCGCGGTCCTTGTCGGCCTCGCCGGACTCGACCTGGTAGAGCCACTCCTGCAGCCCCGGCACCAGCACCTTGGCGACGTGCGAGTAGGAGACGTTCTTGCCATGGGAGGCGTCGATCGCTTCCTTGATCTTCCCCTGCTTCAGGAAGCGGGAGATCTCGGGCACGTACTTCCGAGACTGATCAGCGGCCTTCTTGAACGTGTACCACCGCTCGATCATGATCTGGATCGAATACAGGGACATGATCGTGAGGGTGATGACGACGCCCCACGCCACCGCCCCCATGTGCTTGAACATCGAAACGAGATCGAAACCCATGGGTCCTCCTGGCCTGCGTCGGGACTCTCGAAGAGGGCTTCCCGGGGCCTAGTACTGCTTCAGGAAAGCTTGAAATTGACCGTCACGGTCATGATGACCGGAACCGGCACGCCATTGAGCAGGGTGGGCGTGTACACCCACTGATTCACGGCATCGATCGCGGCCTGGTCGAGGAGAGGGATGCCTCGCAGGACCTTCACGTTGCTGACCTTCCCCTGGGGGCTGATCGTGCACTCCAGGATCACGACACCCTGCACCCGCGCCTGCTTGGCGATGTCGGGATAGACGGGGGCGACGTTCTTGAGCTTCTTCGGCTCCTTGATCTGGCCGCCGACACGCACGGCCTGGGGCGGCGGCGGGGCCTCGGGGAGGCCGCCGACGACACCGCCGACGACACCGCCGGGCACGCCGCCCTCGACGCCGCCCGCGACACCGCCCTCGACGCCCAGATCGAGGCCCTCCTCGGGCTGGACCTGGTCGGGCACCTCGACGGGAGCCGCGAACTTCGGCTCCTCCGTCATCGGCTTCGGCTGCGGCCTGGGCTGCTGGGCGGCCTTCGGTGCGGGCGGCGGGGGGGGCGGAGGAGGCGGCGGCGGGGCCGCCGGCTCGACGAAGAACGCGCGGACCACCGAGGTCGGCTCCGGCAGTTCTTCGGAGGTGAGGATCGGCACCAGCACGACTGCGCCGATGAAGATGGCGTGGAGAGTCAACGAGATGGGCAGCGTCGCCGACTGCCTGGTCTTGTGTGGCTTCGCACTCGAATCCACCAGATCCTCGAAGAGACGCCGCTCGACCATGGAACGTCCTCGCTTTCCCCAACAACCGTGGGAGGAAACAGGATTCTAGGTTCCTGCTTTCCGGGGTGTCAAGGAACCCCGGCCCTCCCGACTACGTCTCTATCTTACTTGCCCCCCGAATGGCCGCTCGCGGGGTTTGGACACCACGAGCGGCCCCGGGGTTCCTCCTACCGGGCGAGGCTCGCGAAGAACGGCGCCAGCACCAGGGACACCACGCTCATCAGCTTGATGAGGATGTTGAGCGAAGGCCCGGACGTGTCCTTGAAGGGGTCGCCGACGGTGTCGCCGACGACGGCCGCCTTGTGGGGGCCGCTGCCCTTGCCGCCGTGGGCGCCGCCCTCGATGTACTTCTTGGCGTTGTCCCAGGCGCCGCCCGCGTTGGCCATGAACAGCGCCATCAGCACGCCGGTCAGGGTGGCGCCGGCCAGCAGCCCGCCCAGCGCGGCCGTGCTCCAGATCCCGATCACGACCGGCACCACCACCGCGGTGACGCCGGGCACCACCATCTCGCGCAGCGCGCCCTGGGTCGAGATCTCGACGCAGCGCGCGCTGTCGGGCTTGGCCGTGCCTTCCATCAGGCCGGGGATTTCGCGGAACTGGCGGCGCACCTCGTCGACCATGCGCTGCGCAGCCTTGCCGACGGCGGTCATCGTCATCGCCGAGATCAGCATCGGCAGCGCCCCGCCGAGGAACAGCCCGACCAGCACCGTCGGGTCCGAGACGTCGATCGCCTTGAGGCCGACCGCCGTCGTGTAGGCCGAGAACAGCGCGAGCGCGGTGAGCGCCGCAGAGCCGATGGCGAAGCCCTTGCCGATCGCGGCGGTGGTGTTGCCGACGGCGTCGAGGCCGTCGGTGATCTTGCGCACCTCGGGCCCGAGGTGGCTCATCTCCGAGATGCCGCCGGCGTTGTCGGCGATCGGGCCGTAGGCGTCGACCGACATGGTGACGCCGACCGTGGCCAGCATGCCGACGGCGGCGATGCCGATGCCGTAGAGGCCCGCCACCGCGTAGGACGAGTAGATGCCGGCGGAGATGATCACCACCGGGAGCGCGACCGACTCCATGCCGACGGCGAGGCCGGCGATGATGTTGGTGGCGGCGCCCGTCTCGCTGGCCTTGGCGATGCGCTTCACCGGGCCCCAGGCCGTGTAGTACTCGGTGACGAGGCCGACCAGGATGCCCGCGACGGAGCCGATCACCACGGCCCAGAACGGACCCATCGCGCCGTAGGGCGCGCCCGGGGCGTAGACGGGCAGCGCCGCCGTGATGAACCAGGCGGCGACGTAGAACAGCCCCGCGGCGACGAAGGTGGTGTTGCGCAGCGCCGACTCGACGGCGCCCTTCTCGAAGACCCGCATCGACAGGATGCCGATCACGGAAGCGACGAGGCCGGCCATCACGAACAGCACGGGCAGCGCCATCGCCTCGAGCCGGGTGCCGACGAACAGCGGGCTGCTGGCGGCGATCGCGATGGTGGCGATGACCGAGCCGACGTAGCTCTCGAAGATGTCGGCGCCCATGCCCGCGACGTCGCCGACGTTGTCGCCCACGTTGTCGGCGATCGTCGCCGGGTTGCGCGGGTCGTCCTCGGGGATGCCGGCTTCGACCTTGCCCACGAGGTCGGCGCCGACGTCGGCGGCCTTCGTGTAGATGCCGCCGCCGACGCGGGCGAACAGCGCGATCGAGGAGGCGCCCATCGCGAAGCCGGCGATGACCTCGGAGAAGGCGACGATCGCCGGGTCGGAGCCGAGGTCGCGGCCGAGGGTCATGAAGACGAGGCCGATGCCGAGCAGGCCCAGCGCGGCGACGGAGAGGCCCATCACGGCGCCGCCGTTGAAGGCGACGCGCAGCGCCGGGCCCTGGCCCTCGGCGCGGGCGGCCTCCGAGGTGCGGACGTTGGCGCGGGTGGCCGCCTTCATGCCGAAGAAGCCGGCGGCCAGCGAGCACAGCGCGCCCATCACGAAGGCGACCGCGGTGTTGGCGCCGACCGCCCAGCCGAGGCCGGCGGCCACGATCACGACGAACGGGGCCAGGATCCGGTACTCGGCGCGCAGGAAGGCCATCGCGCCGGCGTGGATCTGTTCGGCCAGGTCGGCCATCGCGGCCGAGCCGGCCGGCCGCGCGACGACGCCGCGGTAGAGGACGAAGGCGGCGCCGAGGCCGAGCAGGCCGAGGAGCCAGGAATAGCTCGAGAGTTCGACGAGGTTCAACGCACGCATCTCCTTGGGCGGGGGCCGACCGACGCGCCCCGGGTTTTCGGGTGCGGCTCGCGCAGGCGCCGCGCGGACGCAGGCGCGGTAGGGTAAGGGGCAGGCGCGGGCCCGTCAACCCGGGGCCGGCCGGCGGGCTAGAAGATGCGGAAGCCCACCGGGGCGTTGGCCACCGTCGAGACCGGCCGCCCGTTCTTGATCGCGGGCTTGAACACCCACTGCTTGACCGTCTCGATCGCCGCGGCGTCGAGCAGCGGGATCGACTGCAGCACGCGCGCCTTGACGACCCGCCCGTTCTGGTCGATCAGGATCTCGAGCACGACCGTGCCCTCGACCTTCTTGACGAAGGCCTCCTGCGGATACTGCGGACGGGTGATCTTGATGGCGCGCGGCGGCGAGTCGTAGTCCATCACCGGGCCGTCGCCCGTGCCGCCGACGACACCGCCCAGCACGCCGCCCAGCACGCCGCCGACCACGCCGCCTTCGACGCCGCCTTCCATGCCCTCGGCGACGCCCATGTCGCTGCCCGACGGGCTGCCGAACTGCTCGGTCATCTTGTCGCGGGCCTCGGGTTCGAGCGCGCTCTCGTCGGGCTTCGGCTCGAGCAGGGTGTCGGGCTTGCGCGGAGTCTCCTCGGGCGTGACCGGCTTCGCGGGCTCGTTCGTGGGCTTCGCTGCCGAGCCCTTGGGCAGCGGCGGCGGCGGCGGCGGCGGCGGGTTGTAGATGAGGACGCGGTAGATGTCCTGCTGCTCCGGCAGCGCCTCGGGCCAGAGGATCGGAACCAGCACCAGGGCGGCGATGACCACGGTGTGTGCCGCGGCCGACACCGCCAGCCCGGTGCGTCGGACCGGCTTGCGCGGCGCCGAGCCGACCAGGCTGCCGAAGATGCTGTCGGGCTCGGACATCACGGCCATCGTACACCGCGGCCGCCGGGCCGTTGCCGGCCCGGAGCCGCCTCCCCGCGCCCCTGACGAATCTTAACGTTTCGGCGACCGGGAGTCGCCCCCCGGTCAGGCCGCGCTGCGGGTGACGCTGGCACCCTGCCGCCGCTCGTGCCACCAGATCACGATCGGGCTGGCGATGTAGACGGTCGAATAGGTGCCGATCAGGATGCCCACCACCATCGCGAAGCCGAACGAGCGCAGCACCTCGCCCCCGAACAGGTAGAGGCCGAGGACCGCCAGGAACGTGGTGCCGTTCGAGATGATGGTGCGGCTCAGCGTCTGGTTCAGCGCGTCGTTGAGGATCTTGCGCAGGCCCTCGCGGCGGCGGTGGTGGAGGATCTCGCGGGCGCGGTCGAAGATGACGATCGTGTCGTTGACCGAGTAGCCGACGAGGGTGAGCAGCGCCGCGATCACGTTGAGCGTGATCTCGTAGCCCAGCAGGCTCAGCAGGCCGAGCGTGATGATCACGTCGTGGAACGCCGCCAGCGTGGCGCCCGCGCCCCACACCGCGCCCTTGAAGCGGAAGCCGATGTAGATGAGCTGGAAGAGCAGCCCCAGCACCGTGAGCTGGACCGCCTTGCGGCGCAGCTCCTCTCCCACGATCGGCCCGACGATCTCCGACGACGACTCGCGGACCGGGTTCTGCGGGTACTGGGCGGCGATCGCCGACAGCGCGCGCTGGGCGTCGCCACCGACCTCGACCGCCTCGTCCTCGCTGCCGCCGATGCGGATCAGAACCTGGTTGGTGTCCTGCTGGCCGTAGGTCTGGATCACCGCTCCGGGCGCCATCGGCTCGACGGCGGTTCGAATGCGGTCGATCTCGGGCGGGTTCTGGAAGCGCACGATGAGCTGGGTGCCGCCCGAGAACTCGACGCCGTAGCGCAGGCCGCCGGGGCGCAGGATCAGCACCAGCGCGGCGATCACCAGCAGGGCGCTGAGGGTGACGAAGACGCGCGCCTTGCCGAGGAAGTCGAAGTTGGGGTTCTTGAGGATCTCCATGGCGCCCTCAGATGCTCAGCGTCTGGACCTGGCGCTTGCCGAGGACCCACTCGAAGAGGAACTTGGAAACGAAGTAGGAGGCGAACACGTTGGCGACGAGGCCGATGAAGAGGGTGACCGCGAAGCCCTTGACCGGCCCGGTGCCGAACTGGAACAGGAAGGCGGCCGCGATCAGGGCCGTCGCGTGGGTGTCGAGGATCGTGATCCACACCCGTTCGAAGCCGTTCGAGATCGCGGCCTTCACCGTCTTGCCCGCGCGCAGCTCCTCGCGGATGCGCTCGAAGACCAGCACGTTGGTGTCGACGCCGACGCCGACCGTCAGGATCACGCCGGCGATCCCGGGCAGCGTCAGGGTGGCGCCGAAGTAGGCCATCGCCCCGAGCAGGATCAGCAGGTTGCCGGCCAGCGCCACGACCGCGTTGACGCCCGAGAGGCGGTAGTAGAAGAGCATGAACAGCGCGATGAAGCCCATGCCCGCGATCGAGGCCATCACGCCGGAGCGGATCGAGTCGCGGCCGAGCGACGCGCCGACCGTCATCTCCTGCAGGATGCGCAGCGTGGCCGGGAGCGCGCCCGCGCGCAGCACCTTGGCCAGCTCGTCGGCCTCCTGCAGGGTGAAGCGGCCCTGGATCACGCCCTCGTTCGAGATGCGGCCCTGGATCGCCGGGGCCGAGGCGACCGATCCGTCGAGCACGATCGCGAGGCGACGGCCGATGTTGCGCTCCGTCGCGCGCGCGAACTTCTCGGCGCCGGCCGGGTTGAGCGAGAACTGGACGTCGGGGCCGTTGGTCTTGGGGTCGACGCCGGCGCGGGCGTTCTTGAGGTCGCGGCCGGTGATCACCGCCTCGCGGCGCACCAGGTAGAACACCGGCTGCCCGGGCTGGTCGCCGGGGCCCTCGACGATCTCCATGCCGTCGGGCACGGTCCCGCCGTGGGCCTGCAGCAGCGCCTCGCGGGAGCCGGCCGAGTCCTCGACCAGCTTGAGGGCGAGCTGGGCCGTCTGCTTGATGATGCGCTTGGCCTGCTCGGGGTCGCTGACGCCCGGGAGCTGGACCAGGATCTGGTCGCCGCGCGAGCCGTGCTCGCTGATCACGGGCTCGGCGACGCCGAGCTGGTTGACGCGGCGCTCGAGGGTCTTGATCGCCTCCTTGACGGTGCGGTCCTTGATCGATCGGGCGAGGACCTCGGTCATCTCGACCTGGAAGCTGCCCTCGGCGGGCTCGCGGATCTCCCACTCCCGGAAGAAGTCGCGCAGCGAGTCCCGCATGTCCTTGACGCGGGCCGGCTCGACGCCGGTCACCTCGAAGCGGGTCGGGCTGACGCGGGTGGTTGCGCCGACGTGGATCGCCTTTCGCTGGGCCTGCTCGCGCACGGTGTCGAGCGCGTCGTCGACGGTCGCGTTGAGGGCGTCGTCGGTGACGACCTGCATCACGAGGTGGATGCCACCGCGCAGGTCGAGGCCGAGGCGGATCTTGCCGGGCCGGCCGTCCTCGGTGCCGTACGGCGGCCAGATCGCCACCAGGCAGGCGAGCAGGAAGGAGCCGTAGAGGGTCGCCCGCAGGCGCAGCTCCTTGCGCATGACGGAGTAGCTGATGCCGCCGAGGATGGCGGTCAGCAGCAGCCACTGGACGATCGGGTTCTGCAACGCAGGGGGCATGGGTTACTTGCTCTCCGCCTGGGGCGCCGCCTGCAGGCCGGCGACGGCACTGCGGAGCACCTTGATCTTGGTCTTGTCGGACACCCGCACCAGCAGGCCGTCGGGCTCGACGCCCTCGACGGTGCCGAAGATGCCGGCGCTGAGGATGATCTTGTCTCCCGGCTTGAGGCGGGCGACCAGCTCGTCGAGCTTCTTCTGCTTCTGCCGCATGGGCAGGATCAGGACGAAGTAGAAGATGCCGAAGATGATGCCCATCAGCACGAAGCTGGCGAGCGGGCTCTCGCCCTCGGACGGCGGGCCCGCGAGGGCGAACAGCGGCGCGAGGTTCGTCATTCTCTTCGGGGTCCTCTGGCGTTTCGGCTTGGTAGCGGATCGACAGCCCGGGGGCCCGCGGCCCGGGGGTCGCCCAGCCGGCCGCTCCCGGGAGGGAGTGGCTCGCGCGCCGTCAGCTCGAGGGCTCGAGTTCGGGCTGGCCAGGCGGCTCGCCCGGAGCAGGACGAAGACGCCGCAGCGTCTCCGCACGGAACTCCTCGAACCGGCCCAAAAGGATACTCTGGCGCACTCGCCGCACCAAGTCAAGGTAGAAGGCCAGGTTGTGGATCGTCGTCAGCGTGGCGGCGGTCATTTCGCCGGCCGCGTGGAGGTGGCGCAGGTAGGCGCGGGACGTGGTCCGGCAGGTGAAGCAGGCGCAGGCCGGGTCCGGAGGGCGCGGATCCTCGCGGTGCCGGGCGTTGCGGATCGAGAGCTTCCCCTCGCTGGTGAAGAGCTGGCCGTTGCGCGCGTTGCGGGTGGGCATCACGCAGTCGAACATGTCGATGCCGCGGGCGATGCCCTCGATCAGGTCCTCGGGGGTGCCGACGCCCATCAGGTAGCGGGGCTTGCCTGTCGGGAGGAGCGGCGCCAGGCCGTCGAGGACGCGGAGCATGTCGGCCTTCGGCTCGCCGACCGAGAGGCCGCCGACCGCGTAACCGGGGAAGTCGAGGCCGATCAGGTCCTCGGCGCTGCGGGCCCGGAGGTCGTCGAAGACCCCGCCCTGGACGATGCCGAAGAGCGCCTGGCCGGCCCGGCGGTGGGCGTCGCGCGAGCGCCGGGCCCATCGGGTGGTGCGCTGGGTGGCGTCCTCGACCGCCGCCCGATCTGCGGGATAGGGCGGACACTCGTCGAAGGCCATCGCGATGTCGGCTCCGAGCTCCTCCTGGATGGCGATCGAGCGCTCGGGAGTCAGCAGGTGTGCGCTTCCGTCCAGGTGGCTGCGGAAGCGCACGCCTTCTTCGTCCAGCCGGCGAAGGGCGGCGAGGCTGAAGACCTGGTAGCCGCCGGAGTCCGTGAGGAACGGCCCGTTCCAGCCCGTGAAGCCGTGCAGGCCGCCCAGCCGGGCGACGAGGTCCGATCCCGGCCGCAGCATGAGGTGGTAGGTGTTCGCCAGCAGGATGTGGGCGCCGAGCTCGCCGAGGTCTCGGGTCGTGACCGCCTTGACCGCGGCGGCCGTGCCCACCGGCATGAAGATCGGAGTGGGGACGATGCCGTGTGGTGTGGTGAGCCAGCCGGCGCGTGCGTGTCCCGAGGTGGCCTCGAGCCGGAAGGCGAAGGACATGAGCGCGGAGTATAGCCCCGGGGCACGGCTTGAGCGTGGCGTATATAAGGAGCTATGTCAGTCGGGTGTCGAGGGTTGCGAGCGGCGAGCCGGCTCGAGGGGTCGGGCCGGGGCGGGGTCGGATCGGTTTTCTTCACGACTGGCGCGGTCGGAAGCGCTTTTGCACAGGTGCTTCCACAGGCTAAAGCGCGTGTTCGGAGAGGTATACGGGTGACCTGTGCGAAAAAAAGCCTTGACACCCTCCTGGCGGCTCCATACCCTACCCCTAGTATGTCAACCGTTACATCAACCGAGATGTTGAAGTTGGTGAGCGGCGCCGGGCGCCCAGGCTGTGGGCCGAAAGGAGGGAACTGAACGATGGCTGCCAAGAAGAAGGCTGCGAAGAAGGCTGCGAAGAAGGTCGCGAAGAAGAAGAAGTAGCCGGTAGCCGGCGGGAAGCCGGCCTCCACCGTGCACCGACGGCTCGACGCCCGGCGACGGGCAGGCGGGCCCTGACCCTGAGAGAGGGGGGATCGACGACCATGGCTGCCAAGAAGAAGGCTGCGAAGAAGGCCGCGAAGAAGGCCGCGAAGAAGAAGTAGGCCCGCGGCGGTCGCACCGAGAGGTGCGCGGAGAGGGGGTGGGTTCCACCCCCTTTCTCTTTTTTTGGACGGGCCTTCTAGCGCCCGTCCCAGACGGCCGCGGCGACGACGCGGTCGGCGGGCCGCAGGCGTTCGGCCACGGCCAGGCCGACCGTGACGGTGCCCACGACCGTCGCGTCGCGGGCGAGCTCCGGACGCGGGGAGAGGGCGATGGCCAGGCCCTCGGGTGTGGCGATCAGGTGACCGCGGCCGACCGTCCCTGGCCACGGCTCGGCGGGGAGCGGGGGCTCCGACGCCTCGAGGAGCACCTGGCGGTCGGTGTCGACGTTCGCGATCTCCCGCCCGGTCCAGGCGCCGGAACGCACCCGCGTGGCGAGGTCCGAGACGGCCAGCGGTGCCGAGACCGGGTCGAGGAGGACCTCGATCCGGCCGGCGGTGGTGTCCAGGACCAGCCGCGGGCTGTAGACCTGGCCCGAGAGCCCGACCTGGTAGGGGGCGGTGGCGGCAAGATGGTCCGCGAGGGGTCGCGGGCGCTCCGAGGGTGGCTGCTCGGGGGCGGCGGAGAGGGCGCGGGCCGCGGCGCGGACGTCCGGATCGGGGTCTGCCGCGAACTCGGGGAGGCGCGCCTCCGCAAGCGGGCCACCGATGCGGAGTATGGCCTGGGCGGTGGCGGCGCGAACGCGGCGATCCGGGTCCGGGTCGAGGCTCGAGAGCAGCAGCGGGTACTGCTCCGGGTCGAGGTGGGCGAGGGCCAGGTGGGCCGCGGCGCGGGCCGCAGGGTCGGGGTCCGCGAGCGCGGGGAGGACGCGGGCGGCGAGTTCCGGGAGCGGGGGGCCTGCCGCCAGCGCGCGCAGAGCCTCGGCCCGGTGTCCCGGGCGTTCGGCCCGAACCATCACGGCCGCGGCCTGGGCGGCCTCGCGGGTACCCAAGCGGGCGAGACCGCGCAGGGCCGCAGTCACGACGGCGGGGTCCGGATCGGCCAGCAGCTTTCGCTGCAGCGCAAGCGAGCCGGCGTGCGAGCCCAGCGCTTCCGCCGCGATCGCCCGGCTCTCCGGACTGCTGGAGGCCGCGGCGGCCTCAAGAACGGGCCGGAGGCCGGGGTCCCCCGTGCGGCCCGCGACCCATGTCGCAGGCCACCAGTCGATCCGGGGCCCGGATGGCGGGAGCAGCACGCGGGCGATGGCCGCCGCGTCGCGCTGCTCTCCGAGCGCGAGCAGCGCGGCCCGGGTCTCCTGCCAGGGATCGGCGTGCCCCGGGTCGTCGCGCAGCGTGACCACGGGACCGGGAGGCAGGATGGACTCCAGGTGGGCCGCCAGGGCCGCGCTGGTCGAGCCGGCCTCGAACGCGCCGAGCGCCTCCGCGGCGCGTGCCCGCGTCTCGACGCTCGCGTCGCCCAGCGCGGCCACCAGCGGCTCGCGGGCCTCGGGAGCCCGCGAGCGGCCCAGCGCCCAGGCGGCGGCAGCTCGCACGGCCGGTTCGACGTCGGAGAGGAGGCGGGTCAGCGGCGGGGCGAGGCCGGGATCAGCCAGGCGCCCGGCCGCCAGCGCGGCCCGGCGGCGGACGCCACGGTCGGGGTCGGCCAGCAGCCGCTGCACGAGACCGCGGTCGCCGATCCGCTCGGCGGACGAAGCGCGGGCGAGGCTCTCCGTGCGCTCGGCGACGGCCCGGGGCGCCGGAACGGCGAGGGCTGCGCAGAACAGCAGCAGGGGGGCGTGCCGAGCCACGAGAACCTCCCGAAAATGACGAAAGCCCCGCAGAGTGGAACTCCACGAGGCTTGGGTCGGACGAAAGAAAATCCCGGCAACGTCCTACTCTCCCACCAGGCGACCCTGGCAGTACCATCGGCGCAGGAGGGCTTAACGGCCGTGTTCGGAATGGGAACGGGTGTGACCCCTCCGCTATGGTCACCGGGATGTCGGCAGCCGAAGATCACCCGTTCTCGATTGCAAGCTGCCCCGCTCGGGCAGAACAAACGTCATGGTCAAGCCTCACGACCGATTAGTACCCGTCAGCTGAGAGCATCGCTGCTCTTGCACACCGGGCCTATCAACGTGGTCGTCTACCACGGGTCTTCAGGCAGGTTACCCTGCGGGAGACATCATCTCGAGGCAGGCTTCACGCTTAGATGCTTTCAGCGTTTATCCCGACCGAACGTAGCTACCCAGCTGTGCCTCTGGCGAGACAACTGGTGCACTAGAGGTTCGTCCATCCCGGTCCTCTCGTACTAAGGACAGGCCCTCTCAAGTCTCCTGCGCCCACAACAGATAGGGACCGAACTGTCTCGCGACGTTCTAAACCCAGCTCACGTACCGCTTTAATGGGCGAACAGCCCAACCCTTGGAACCTGCTACAGCTCCAGGATGCGATGAGCCGACATCGAGGTGCCAAACCTGGTCGTCGATGTGAACTCTTGGACCAGATCAGCCTGTTATCCCCGGCGTACCTTTTATCCGTTGAGCGATGGCCCTTCCACTCAGAACCACCGGATCACTAAGTCCTGCTTTCGCACCTGCTCGACTTGTAGGTCTCACAGTCAAGCTCCCTTGTGCCTTTGCACTCGACGGCTGATTTCCAAACAGCCTGAGGGAACCTTCGAGCGCCTCCGTTACTCTTTAGGAGGCGACCGCCCCAGTCAAACTACCCACCTAGCCCTGTCTCTCTCCCCGATGCAGGGGAGCAGGTTAGAGCCTAGGAACGCTAAGGGTGGTATCTCACCGCTGGCTCCCCCGAGCCCGAGAGCCCGAGTTCAAAGCCTCCCACCTATCCTGCGCAGAGCGCACCCAAGTCCAAGGCTAGGGTGCAGTAAAGGTGCACGGGGTCTTTCCGTCTAGTTGCGGGAAACCGGCATCTTCACCGGTACTACAGATTCGCAGTGCCACTCGTTGAGACAGCGCCCAGATCGTTACGCCATTCGTGCAGGTCGGAACTTACCCGACAAGGAATTTCGCTACCTTAGGACCGTTATAGTTACGGCCGCCGTTTACCGGGGCTTCAGTTCAGAGCTTTGCCTTGCGGCTGACCCCTCTCTTTAACCTTCCGGCACCGGGCAGGCGTCAGGCCCTATACATCCTTTTTGTGAGTTTGCAGAGCCCTGTGTTTTTAGTAAACAGTCGCCTGGGCCGATTCGCTGCGGCCCCCCCGGGCTCGGAGAGCAAGTCTCTTCACCCCTGGGGGCACCCCTTCTCCCGAAGTTACGGGGTTATTTTGCCGAGTTCCTAAACGAGTGATCACACTAGCGCCTGAGGATATTCTCCTCGCCTACCTGTGTCGGTTTGCGGTACGGTCACCGGACGACTCCTTAGAGGCTTTTCTTGGCAGCATGGGGTGGGCCACTTTGCGAGCCGAAGCTCTCGTCGTCAGGTCTCGGAAACGCGCCCCCGTGGATTTCCCTGCGGAGACTTCCTACACCCTTGAACCGCCATTTCCGGTCGGCGGCTGGCTTACCCTTCTGCGTCACCCCATCGGTCTTTATCGTCGCCCGGCAGTACGGGAATGTTGACCCGTTTTCCATCGGCTACGCCTCTCGGCCTGGCCTTAGGACCGACTGACCCTGAGCGGATTGACCTTGCTCAGGAAACCTTAGGCTTTCGGCGAACGCGGTTCTCGCGCGTTTTTTCGCTACTTGTGCCGGCAGGGTCACTTCCATGCGCTCCACCCGTCCTCGTCGGTCGAGCTTCACCGCACATGGAATGCTCCTCTACCAATCCCAGGGGACGGATCCCCTGGAAGTCCGCAGCTTCGGTATCAGGCTTGAGCCCCGTTGAATTGTCGGCGCGGACCTACTAGACCAGTGAGCTATTACGCTTTCTTTAAAGGATGGCTGCTTCTAAGCCAACCTCCTGGTTGTTTTAGCGGGTCCACATCCTTTACCACTGAGCCTGAATTAGGGACCTTAGCTGGCGGTCTGGGCTGTTTCCCTCTCGACAATGAAGCTTAGCCCCCACTGTCTGACTCCCGAGGTCCGGCTTTGCGGCATTCAGAGTTTGGTTGGATTCGGTACCTCGGTAAAGGCCCTAGTCCATCCAGTACTTTACCTCCGCAAGCTAACCCTCGAGGCTAGCCCTAAAGCTATTTCGAGGAGAACGGGCAATCACGAGGTTTGATTAGCCTTTCACCCCTACCCACGGCTCATCCAAGTTGTTTTCAACCAACACTGGTTCGGGCCTCCGGCCGGTGTTACCCGGCTTTCACCCTGGCCATGGGTAGATCACCTCGCTTCGCGTCTATTCCCAGCGACTGATTCGCCCTGTTCGGACTCGCTTTCGCTGCGGCTCGCTCAACGCTTAGCCTCGCCACTGAGAATAACTAGCCGGCTCATTATGCAAAAGGCACGCGGTCAGGCAACCCCTTGCGGGAAACGCCCTCCCACTGCTTGTAAGCACACGGTTTCAGGTACTATTTCACTCCCCTCACAGGGGTGCTTTTCACCTTTCCCTCACGGTACTGGTTCACTATCGGTCGCAGGCACGTATTTAGCCTTGGGAGATGGTCCTCCCGGTTTCCCGCAGGGTTCCACGTGTCCCGCGGTACTCAGGAGCCGGACGAGGAAGCCTCGCCTCTTTCGCCTACGGGGCTTGCACCCTGTATCGCTGGCCGTTCCAGACCATTCGGCTAGAGACTCGGTTTCTCACTTCCCGGCGCCACTGCCGTGGCGCCCTGTCCGGCCCTGCAACTCCCCCGATACAACGCCGGCAGGCTTGACATATCGAGGGTTTGGGCTGTTCCCGGTTCGCTCGCCGCTACTGAGGGAATCGCGATTGCTTTCTCTTCCTCCGGGTACTGAGATGGTTCACTTCCCCGGGTTGGCGACGTCCGCCTATTCATTCAGCGGACGTTCTCGAGGATTGCCCTCGAGGGGTTGCCCCATTCGGAAATCTCCGGGTCAAAGCCTGTTTGCGGCTCACCGAAGCTTATCGCAGCTTACCACGTCCTTCTTCGCCGGCCTGCGCCAAGGCATCCACCGTGTGCCCTTAGTAGCTTGACCACGACGTTAGCTCTGACCGAGCTCGTCGCGCGTCTCGCTTGTTCTTGCTTACAATCGTTCTGTTTCTTCTTGATGGTGATCTTCGGCTGTCAAAGAACCAGGCTTTTCGAAGCCCGGAGACGACTCGCGGCGGAGCCGCGAGCGGACACTCGCCCTCAAGGACGATTGCCCGCTCCCGGACCCGCCCGGGGACCCCGTCGCGCCAGCCTCGCGCCTTCACGCCGCGGCGGATGGTGGAGCTGACCGGGATCGAACCGGCGGCCTCCGCCTTGCAAGGGCGGCGCTCTCCCAGCTGAGCTACAGCCCCGGGAAGGTGGTGGGCCTAAGTGGATTCGAACCACTGACCTCACGCTTATCAGGCGTGCGCTCTAGCCAACTGAGCTATAGGCCCGTGTTCGCTTCCGGGCCCCGTAGAAGGGCCGGCGACGAGCCGGGCGCGCGAGCGATAGCGGCTGGCGGTCTGTCATTCGAGAGCCAGGCCGTGATCGGCCGAC
>JAANMX010000056.1_pt1:0-27500 | contig 120083 bp, 95 predicted proteins | sample 7279681 | NCBI WGS metagenome assembly JAANMX01 (sample SAMN14094542, study PRJNA606508) | bioreactor metagenome | isolation source: A lab-scale SPAN reactor treating ammonium-rich wastewater day 351 | place: Ireland: Galway | collected 2018-01-01 | reverse complement strand
GAGGCGCTTCACTCGAGCCGCACCCCTTCGCCCTCGACCACCTGGCCGATCACGTGGCTCGCCTCGCCGCGTCGCTCGAGCGAGTGCTCGACCGCGTGCAGGTCGGTCGGGGCGACGATCGCGATCATGCCGATGCCCATGTTGAACGTGCGGTACATCTCGGCCTCGGGCACCGCGCCCAGCTTCTCGATCAGGCGGAACAGCGGCGGCACCGTCCACGCCGACGTGCGGATCCGCACCCCGAGGCCCGCCGGCAGCACCCGCGGAATGTTGCCGGGGAAGCCGCCGCCGGTGATGTGGACGAGGCCGCGCAGCAGCCCGCGCTCGACCAGCGGCTCGAGGGCCGCGAGATACGAGCGGTGCGGCGCGAGCAGCGCGTCGCCCACCGTGGTGCCGAGCTCGGCCACTTGCGTGTCGACGCGCAGGCCGCCGGCCTCGAGCAGCGCCTTGCGGGCGAGCGAGTAGCCGTTCGTGTGCAGCCCGGCCGAGGGCAGGCCCACGAGCACGTCCCCCGGCCGGATCCCCTCGCCGGTGATCGCCCGCTCGCGTTCGACGACGCCGACGATGAAACCGGCCAGGTCGTAATCGTCGGGTGCGTAGGTACCGGGCATCTCCGCGGTCTCGCCACCCAGCAGCGGGCAGCCGAACTCCGCGCAGGCGCGGGCGACGCCGCGGACGACGGCCTCGACCCGGGCGGGGTCGAGTCGGCCGAACGCCACGTAGTCCATGAAGAAGAGCGGGGTGGCACCCTGGACCAGGATGTCGTCGACGCAGTGGGCGACCAGGTCGTAGCCGACCGTGTCGTGGCGGCCGACCAGGCAGGCGATCCGGATCTTGGTGCCGACGCCGTCGGCGGAGGCGACCAGCACCGGGTCGCGGTAACGGCCGAAGTCGGGCTTGAACATGCCTCCGAAGGAGCCGATCTGGGTCAGCACCGAGGGGTTGAACGTGCCCCGTGCGAGTCCCTTGATGCGCTCCTTGGCGTCGTCCGCCCGGTCGATGTCCACGCCCGCGTCGCGGTAGTCCATGGCGCGGGGATTCTACGTCCGGGCGAGGGGTTCCAGCTTAGGATCCGGGAGGTGAGCGAAGCCCTGCAGCCCGCCCCGGCCCCGACCGCGTTCGCGGGACTGGAGACAGCGCTCGCCCGCGAGCGCGAGCGGGTGGACGCGGCGCTGCGCGAGTGGAGCCCGCGGGGCGCCTCGCCGGCGGTGCAGCGCGCGCTCGAGGACAGCCTGTTCGCCCCCGCCAAGCGGCTGCGCCCCGTGCTGGCGCTGCTGGTGGCGCGGGTGCTGGAGGCCCCGCCGGACCCGGTGCTGCCGGCGGCCTGCGCGCTCGAGATGGTCCACACCTCGAGCCTGATCCTCGACGACCTGCCGAGCATGGACGACGCCCGCGAGCGCCGCGGTCGCCCGGCCTGCCACGTCGCCCACGGCGAGTCGACCGCGCTGCTGGCGGCGTTCGCGCTGCAGGCGCGGGCCTTCGAGATCCTGGCCACGGGCTGGCCCGCGGGCCCCGACGCGGCGGCGCGCGCGGTGCTGGCCCAGGACCTCTCGGCGGCGATCGGGCTCGACGGGCTGACCGCCGGCCAGGAGCTGGACCTGGCGATGACCGGCCGCCCCCTCGACTTCACGACCCTGGAGTTCATCCACAGCCGCAAGACCGGGGCGCTGTTCACCTGCGCCGCGCGGATCGGGGCGCGGGCCGCCCGCGCGGAAGCGCGCCAGCTCGCGGCGCTCGGCAGCTACGCGAAGAACCTCGGCCTGGCGTTCCAGATCGTCGACGACGTGATCGACGCGGCCGGCGACCGCCTTGCGGCCGGCAAGGATGTCGGACAGGATTCGCGCAAGACGACGTTCGTCTCGTTCGCCGGGGTGGCGGGAGCGATGGCGCTGGCCGCCGAGCTCTCGACCGCCAGCGTCGACGCGCTCGAGGCATTCGGCCCGGGCGCCGAGCCGCTGCGCGACCTGGCGCGCTACGTCGTCGCACGCAGGAGGTAGAACAGAGTGGCCCGCCCCCCCGAAGAAGGCTCCGAGCGCTGCCCGGAGTGCGAGTCCGACCTCGAGCTCGACGGCTACGAGCTCGACGTCGGCGAGACGATCAACTGCCCCGAGTGCTCGATCGAGCTGCGGATCGTGTCGGAGAACCCGACCCGGGTCGTGCTGGCCGAGGAGTAGCGCCCCGCGTCAGCTCTCGAAGTGGGCCAGCGCCTCGGCCTCGGTCGGGTAGAGTTCGAAGATCGGCAGCAGGCGCGCCGTGAACAACGTCTGCTGCACGCGCTCGCCGGCCTGCAGCAGCTTGAGGCTGGCCCCGAAGCGCCGGGCCGTGCGCAGCCCCGCCACCAGCTCGCCGACGCCGGCACTGTCGATGAAGGACACCTCCGACAGGTTGAGCAGGATCTTGCGGCGGTTCTCCGCCAGCAGCTCGTCGATCGTGTCGCGCAGGATCTGGTCGCCCAGGCCCAGCGTGAGCTTGCCCTTGAGGTCGACGATCACGACGTCCCCGGACTGACGCAGCTCGACGTGCAAGGGTCTCCTCCTTGTCGGGCTCCCGCGGGAGCCCTGGGTCCTAGCCGACGAGCCGGCGATAGGCCTCGGTGTCGCGGGTGATCGGGTGGCGCTCGCGCGCCTGGCGCAGGAACGCCTCGAAGAGCTGCTCGCGGCGGGCCCGGATCAGCGCGGCCCGGATCGCACCCTTCTGGGCGTCGAAGCTCTGGCCTTCGGCCACCTTGCGCTCGAGCAGCCGCAGCACGACGTAGCCACTGCTGGTGCGCACGGGCTCGGACAGCGCCTCGGGCGCCAAGTCGAGCAGGACCTGCTCCAGCGCGTCGCTGTTGCCGGCGTCGGGCAGCGGCTGACCGGGAGCCAGCGGGGCCGGCGTCTCCTTGCGGGTCAGGCTCAGGGCGACGGCCGCCTTCGCGAGACCTTCGGTGACGGCCCGCGCGCGCAGTGCCGCGGCGCGCTCCGCAGCCAGCTCCAGGGCGCGGCGCTCGACGAGGTCGGCGCGCACGCGGTCGCGCACCTCGCCCAGCTCGGGCAGCCGCGAGGGCTGGATCTCGTCGACGCGGATGAAGGCGGCGCCGCGGGCGAGGCCGAACGGCTCGGGATGGACGGCACCCTTGGCCAGCGCGAAGGCACGGGCGGACAGCAGCGGCGAAGACAAGGGCGGCGGCGCCTCGCCGCGCGCGAAGGCGGCCGACTTCTGGACCGTCAGCCCGGCCGGCCGGCCGGCCTCCTCCAGCGAACGGCCGCGGCGCAGGTCGGCGGCGATCTGCTCCGCCTGGGCGACCATCCGCTCCTGTGCCTTGCGGGCCAGCAGGCCCTGCTTGACGGCGTCGGCGACGGCGAGGAGCGGCTGCACGCCCTCCTCGCGGCGCGAGACGAGCTGGATCACGTGGAAGCCGTAGCTGCTGCGGACGAGGTCCGAGACCTGGCCCGGCTCCAGCGCGAAGGCCGCCGCGTCGAACTCCGGCACCATCGCCCCCCGCGGGAAGCAGCCGAGGTCGCCGCCGCCGGGCGCCGAGCCCTTGTCCTCGGAGACGGCCTTCGCCACCTCGGCGAAGTCGGCGCCGCCGCGGATGCGGTCGAGCGCGGCCTGGGCACGACGACGGGCCTCGGCCTCGGGGTGGCCCTCGCCCTGCTCGCCGCGGACCTTGACCAGCACGTGGCGGGCGCAGGCCTGCGGCTCCTGGCGGAAGCGCTCGCGGTTGGCGTTGTACTCGGCCTCGATCTCCGCCTGGGTCGCCGACTCGCGGGCGCGCAGCGCCTCGAAGTCGAGATAGAGATAGGACACCACGCGCTGCTCCGGGACGCGGTAGCTCTCCTTCGCGCTCTCGAAGCGCTGCTGGACTTCAGCGTCGGTGGGAGCCACGCCCTCGCGCAGCGGCGCGGCGTCGACCGCGACGTACTCGACCCGCACCGTCTCGCTGCGTCGGCGGTACTCGCGTCGCGCCTCGTCGTCGGAGACCGCGACCGCAGCCGTCACCGCCGACTGCAGCCGCTGGCGCATCAGGCTCGCGCGCAGCGAGCGCTCGACGTCCTGCAGGCGCAGGCCCTGGGCCTCGATCAGGCGCCGCAGCTCGTCGCCGCCGATGAAGCGGCCGTCGCGCTGGAACTGGGGGTCGTCGACGATCGCCTTCTGCAGGGCCTGGTCGTCGACCGTGAGGCCGAGGCGCTCCGCCTCCAGCTCGACGAGGCGCTGCTCGACGAGGCCATCGAACACCTGCTCCTCGATCCCGAGCTGCTGCAGCGCGGCGCCGTCGAGCCGGCCCTGGTACAGGGAGCGGTAGAACTCGAGGCGATCACGATACGCCGCCTGGAACTCGGCCAGCGTGATCTTGCGATCGCCCACCGAGCCGAGAGCCGCGCCGCCGCCCGCCTGGCTCGCGTCCTGGAAGGCCGGGATGTAGAGGATGATGAATGCGGCGATCACGAGCCACAGGAAGACGTAGAGCCACCGGCGGTGCCGGCGCATGAACGAAAGGGCCATCGCTGTCGACCAATCTCCAAGGCGGCGCGCCCGAGGCGGGCGCCCGCTCCAAGTCCCGCGAAACGAGTACGTTAAACCGTTCGCGCGCCCCCCGCAACCAGCCCGGCGCGGCGATTGCGTGCGCCGGGGCCGTAACCTATACTGCCGCGGCCCAGGCCAATCGGGTTAAGTCTCTCTGGTTGTAGGAACTTGGCGACTTTCGTGTGGGCTCTCCTGGGGCTCGAGAGGCGGCGATGAGCGGACGGACCCCTGGCAGTTCGATCGACGAAGATCGCGAGTGGACCACTGTTTCCTACCGCACGATCTATCTGATCGTGGCGGCGGTGGTGCTCGTCGTCGGCGGAGCTCTCGCCTGGCGGTACTGGCCGGCGCCGCCGCCGGCGGCTCCGGTGGACGATCAGGCGCTGATCACGGCGCGGTTCACGGCCCTCGAAGGCAACGTCAAGGTCCGGCCGTTCGGCAAGCTCGAGTGGGCCTCGGCCGATCGAACGATGGTGCTGCACAAGGGCGACCTGGTCCGCACCGGCGCCGGCACGACGGCGGAGGTCACGTTCTTCGACGGCACGGTGGTCCATGTGCGGCCGGAGAGCCTGATCAAGATCGAGGAGGCCTTCGACGATCCGGCCACCCGGCGACGCAAGGTCGCCTGGCACATCAACTCGGGCGAGGTCAACTTCAAGACGGCTGCGCGCCGCGGGGCCAGCGCTGGTTCGGCGGAGATCTCCACGCCGACGGTGCGCGTGACGCAAGGCGAGGCGGCCACCGGCGGCATCCGCGTCGACGAGACGACCGGCGAGGCGAACCTGCGCCAGTTCAGCGGCCGTGGCAGCGCCGAGACGACGAGCGGCGAGAAGATCGAGCTGGCCGACAACGAGGCCGTGAAGGTCGACAAGGCCGGCAAGGCGGGACCGAAGATCGCGCTGCCCGATGCGCCGGAGCTGCTGGCCCCGCCGCACCAGGCGGAGATCGCCTACGCGGACCCGGCGCGCTCGACCACCGCACTCGTGTGGAAGGCGGTGGCGGGCGCCGCCGGCTACAACGTGATGCTCGACTACAGCCCCTTCTTCAACCGCCCGGTCGTCGACCAGCGCGGCGTGCGCGGCACCAGCGTCGACCTGCGCGGGCTGGAGGCGGGCAAGTACTACTGGCGGGTCTCGGCGGTCGACGGCGCGGGCAGCGAGGGGCCGTTCTCCAACTTCGGGCGCTTCTCGGTGGCGCGCTCGTCGACCGCCGCCGCCGGGCCGCCGCCGCCGCTCGCGCTCGATGGCCTGGACGTGCGCGGCTCGATCCTGCAGATCAAGGGCCGCACCGAACCCGGCGCGACGGTGACGGTCAACGGCCAGCGCGTGGACGTGCAGAACGACGGCTCGTTCAACGAGTTCGTCACTCTCTCCGACGAGCCCGGCGCCCAGGCCGTCGTGGTGCGGGCCACCGGCGTCGCCGGGGGCGTGCGCGAGGTGCGGCGTAACGTCGAGGTGAAGTAGCACGGTGGCCAGGGTCGCGGTCTTCGCGTCGTCCCGGCTGCGCAGGTCGCTGCGCGACGGCGAAGGGCTGCGCTTCGTCGAGGCCGAGGCCGACGCCCCGCCGAAAGGCTGCCAGGGCGCCGTCGTCGAGCTGCGCCCGGGCCTCGGCGGAGAGCGCCTCGACGCGCTGCGGGCGGCGCTCGGGGGCGCCCCGCTCGGCAGCGTTTCGCGCTCGACGAGCGCAGCCGCGCTGCAGCGCTCGGTAGCCCTGGGCTTCGACTTCCACGTGGCCTGCGACCGCCCCGGGCTGCAGCGCGAGCTGAAGGCGCGGCTGCAGGTGGCGCGCGCCCAGCCGCGCGGGGGCGGCGGCTTCGGCCTCGCGGTCACCCGTGAGCGGCTTCAGATCCTGACCGACATCGTCAAGACCGCCAACTCGATCCTGGAGCCCGACAAGCTGATCGACGTGATCATGGGCAAGATCCAGGTGCTGATCCCCAGCGAGGCGTGGTCGATCCTGCTCGTCGACGAGACCCGCAGTTACCTCTCGTTCGCCCTGGCGCTGGGCGACAAGAGCTCGCCGCTCGCCAAGCTGAAGGTCAAGATGGGCGAGGGCATCGCGGGCTGGGTGGCCCAGTCGGGCGAGTCGCTGATCGTCAACGACGTCCACAAGGACCCGCGCTTCGCCTCCAAGTTCGACCACCAGACGCAGTTCCACACCCGTTCGATCCTGTGCGCGCCGCTGGTCTCCCGCGGCCGCTCGATCGGCGTCGTCGAGGTGCTCAACAAGCGCGGTGGCGACTTCAGCCAGGCCGACCTCGAGCTGCTGATGACGCTGGTCGAGCCGTGCGCGATCGCGATCGAGAACGCCCAGCTCTTCCAGCGCGCCGAGCAGCTCACCGTGACCGACGACCTGACCCGGCTGTTCAACTCGCGCTACCTGACGCTGTACCTCGAGCGCGAGCTGACCCGCTGCCGGCGCCACGGCATTCCGCTGTCGCTGGTGTTCCTCGACCTCGACGGCTTCAAGGCCGTCAACGACCTCTACGGCCACCTGGCCGGCTCGGCGACGCTGACCGAGGTGGGCCGGATCCTGGCCGACACGGTGCGCGAGTCCGACACGCTCGCGCGCTACGGCGGCGACGAGTTCGTGGTCGTGCTGCCGGAGACCCCGTCGTCGGGCGCTCTGGTGATCGCCGAGCGCATCCGCAAGGCGATCGAGGCCCACGATTTCCTGGCCGAGCAGGGCCTCTCGGTCCACATCTCCGCCTCCTTCGGCATCGCCTGCTTTCCGGACCACGCCCAGACCCCCGAGGGCCTCGTCCAGAAGGCGGACCAGGCGATGTACCGGGTCAAGGAGGCCAACAAAAACGGCGTCCAGGTGGCCCGCTAGCGGGCCCGTCTGCGAGCGCCCCACGCGAGGATGAACCCGTCTCTCCCATGAACACCCGCTCCCTGTTCAACCTGAGCTTCCTGTCGAGCGATCTGGCGATCGACCTCGGCACCGCCAACACCCTGGTCTACGCCAAGGGCAAGGGCATCATCGTCTCCGAGCCGTCGATCGTGGCGATGAACACCCGCACCGGCAAGGTCGAGGCGGTCGGCAAGGAGGCCAAGGAGATGCTGGGCCGCACGCCGGGCCAGATCGTCGCCATCCGGCCGATGAAGGACGGCGTGATCGCCGACTTCGAGATCACCGAGAAGATGCTGTCGTACTTCATCCGCAAGGCGCACAACCGCAACACGCTGGTGCGGCCGCGGATCATCATCGGCATCCCCTCGGAGGTGACCCAGGTCGAGAAGCGCGCCGTGCGCGACTCGGCGCTCAAGGCCAAGGCCTCGGAGGTGTACCTGGTCGACCAGGCGATGGCGGCGGCGATCGGGGCCGGCCTGCCGATCACCGAGCCCTCGGGCAACATGGTGGTCGACATCGGCGGCGGCACCAGCGACGTGGCCGTCATCTCGCTGGCGGGCATCGTCTACTCGAAGTCGGTGCGCGTCGCCGGCAACGAGATGGACGACGCCATCATTCAGTACATCAAGAAGAAGTACAACCTGCTGATCGGCGAGCGCACGGCCGAGCAGATCAAGCTCGAGCTCGGCTCCGCCTTCCCGCTCGACGAGCCGATGTCGATGGAGATCAAGGGCCGCGACCTGGTCGAGGGCATCCCCAAGACGCTGACCGTCACCGACGCGGAGATCCGCGAGGCGCTGTCCGAGCCGATCTCGATCATCGTCAACGCGGTTCGCGTCGCGCTGGAGAAGACGCCGCCCGAGCTGTCGGCCGACATCGTCGATCGCGGCATCGTGCTGACCGGTGGCGGCAGCCTGCTGAAGAACCTCGACCGCCTGCTGCGGGAGGAGACGGGGCTGCCGGTGTCGGTCGCCGAGGACCCGCTCTCGTGCGTGGTGCTCGGCACCGGCAAGATGCTGTCGGACTTCGACCTGCTGCGCAAGATCAGCCTGGAGTAGGGCGTGGCCGGCACCGGCGCCTCATGATCAAGGTCGTCGACACCCGGCGGTCGCTGGCGCTGCTGGCCGTGCTGGTGCTCGGCCACCTGGTCGCGATCAGCCGCCAGGTCGAGGCCGGCGGCGGCGGCACGCTGTTCGACCGCGTGCTGCTCGCGGCGCTGTCGCCGCTGTCGTCGGGCACGGCGGCGGTGGTGCGCGGGGTCTCCGACGCCTGGCACGGCTACGTGGACCTGCGGGGCGTGCGCGCCGAGAACGCTCGCCTTCGCGAGCAGGTGTCCCATCTCGAACTGCTGCTCCAGCGCAAGCAGGACGCCGTGCGCGAGGCCGAGCGGCTGCAGGCGTTGCTGGCGCTGCGCGAGGCGCTGCCGCTCTCGACGGTGTCGGCACACGTCGTCTCTCGCGACGGCACCCCGTGGTTCAGCACGCTGACGATCGACCGCGGGTCGCGCGACGGGGTCCGGCTCAACGCCCCGGTGCTGAGCTCGACCGGCGTCGTCGGGCGGGTCACAGACGTGGGCCCGGGCGCCGCGCGGGTGCAGGTGGTGCTCGACGTCAACGCCGGCGTCGGCGCGCTGATCGAGCGATCGCGCGTCTCCGGCGTGGCCTCGGGGCTCGTGCGTTCCGCCGAGGCCGGCCGCTTCGACCTGCGCCTCAAGTACGTGCCGGCGCTGGCCGACGTCGCGGTCGGCGACGTGGTGGTGACCTCCGGCCTCGACCGCATCTTCCCGCGCGGGCTGGTGATCGGCCGCGTCACCGCCGTCGGGCCGGGCTCCGGCCTGTTCAAGGAGGTCGCGCTGGCGCCGGCGGCCCGCTTCGAGAGCCTCGAGGAGGTGCTGGTCGCGACCGGTGAGCGGCCGGCGCCACCCGTCTTCGAGGAGGGCGTGCGGTGAGCCCGCCGCTGGCCGCCGCCCTCGCGCTGCTGGTCGCGTTCGTCGCCCAGTCGGCCCTGAGCCTGGTGGGGCCCGCGGCGGCGCGACTCGTCGACCCGCTGCTGGTGGTGGCGGTGGTCGTCGCCCTCGCCCGCGGCGAGGTGTGGGGCATGCTGGTCGGCGCCGCCGCCGGCTGGATCCTCGACGCCCATTTCGGCGGCACGGTGCTGGGCCTGGCCGGCCTCGCGCGGATGCTGGTCGGCTTCGTCGTCGGCTTCGCCGCGGCGCGCCTGCTGCTGCTCGGGCCCGGGTCGCGCCTGGCCGTGCTGGCCGCGGCCACCGTGCTCGACGCCCGGGGCCTGGAGTGGCTGGCCGCCTCGTTCGACGTCGGGGTGCCCACGCTGCCGGCGCTGCCGCTCGCCGGTCGCGCGCTGCTCAACGCCCTGCTCGGCGCCGCGCTCTACGGCCCGCTCGAGCGTCGCCTGCGCGTGGAGGGCGCGCGGTGAGGATCTACGAGGACCTGCGCGCGGTCCAGGAGCGGCTGGTCGTCGCCCAGCGGCTGGTGATCGGGCTGCTGCTGGTGTTGCTGGCGGCCTTCTGGCACCTGCAGGTGCTGAACAACCGCTACTTCCTCGAGCTGGCCGAGTCGAACCGGATCCGCAACGTCCCGCTGGTCGCGCCGCGTGGCCTGCTGCTCGACCGCGCCGGGAACCTGCTGGTCGAGAACCGGGCCTCCTTCAACATCGTGCTGACCCCCGAGCACGCCGAAGACCTCGACGCCACCGTGACGCGGCTGGCGGACGCGCTCCAGCTCGACGAGGCGGCCGTGCGCGCGCGCATCGCGGCGCGGCCCGCGCGGTTCCGGCCGGCGGTGATCCGCGCCGACGCGTCGTTCGCGGACGTGGCGGCACTGGAGGCGCGGCGGCTGGAGCTGCCGGAGACCGGCGTCGAGGTGGTGCCGCTGCGCGCCTACCCGATGCGCAGTGCCGCTGCCCACGCGCTGGGCCGGGTCGGCGAGGTCAGCGAGCGCCAGCTCGAGCAGGAGGCGTTCGCGATGGTCGCGCCCGGCACGTTCATCGGCCAGGCCGGCCTGGAGGCACGCTACAACGCGGAGCTGATGGGCCGCGACGGCGTGCGGCGGGTGGTGGTCAACAGCCGCGGGGCCGAGGTGGCCGAAGCCGAGCGCACGCCGCCCGTCGACGGGCCGCCGCTGACGCTGACCCTCGACGCGTCGCTGCAGGCGGCCCTGGAGCGGGCCTTCGCCGGCCGCCGCGGCAGCGCGGCGGCGCTCGATCCGGAGACGGGCGAGATCCTGGCGCTGGGCTCGCTGCCCTCGTACGACCCCAACGCGTTCGCCACGGGTGTCGACAGCGCCACCTGGCGGGCGCTGATCGGCGACCCGATGCGGCCGCTGATGAACCGCGTGATCCAGGGCCAGTACTCGCCGGGCAGCACGTTCAAGCCGATCGAGGCGATCGGCGGCCTCGCCGAAGGCGTGATCACGCCGCAGACGACCATCTACTGCCCGGGCTACCTGTCGATCTACAACACCGTGTTCCGCTGCAACCGCCCCGAGGGCCACGGCAGCATCGACCTGCGGCGGGCGCTCGCGGTGTCGTGCAACGTGTTCTTCTACCAGACCGGCGTGCGGCTGGAGATCGAGCGCATCGCGCGCTGGTCGCGGCGCTTCGGGCTCGGCAGCGCGACCGGCATCGACCTGCCGGCCGAGGCCAGCGGCCTGGTGCCGAGCCCGGAGTGGAAGCAGCGGGTGTTCAGGACGCCTTGGTACGCCGGCGAGACGGTGTCGGTGGCGATCGGCCAGGGCCAGCTCAACGTGACGCCGATGCAGATGGCGCGAGCCACGGCGGCGCTGGCCGTCGGCAAGCTGGTCCAGCCGCACCTCGTCAAGGCGATCGCCGGCCGCCCGGTCGAGTGGCCGCCCGCGCAGGACCTGGGGTTCGTCCCCGAGCACCTCGAGGCGGTGCGCGAGGGCATGTGCGACGTGGTCGCGCCCGGCGGCACCGGCTGGCGCGCGCGGGTGCCCGGCATCGAGGTCTGCGGCAAGACGGGATCGGCCCAGGTCGTCGCCCGGGCCCGCCTCCAGCGCGACGGCGCCGAGAACGAGCTGATCCGCCCCCACGGCTGGTTCATCGCCTTCGCACCCCGCGAGCGGCCGCGGATCGCGCTGGCCGTGCTGGTGGAGAACAGCGGCTCCGGCGCGGAGGGGGCGGCCCCGGTCGCGCGCGAGATCCTGGCCCACTTCTTCCGCGTCGGCGAGCCGGCCGCGAGGCCGACGGTGCCGGCGCCCGCCGCGGCCGAGGCGCCCTGACGATGGCGATCGACCGCCGCCTGCTGACGAACCTGGACGGGCCGCTGCTGCTGGCGGTGTCGTTGTTGTGCGGGATCGGGGTCGCCACGATCTGGAGCGCGACCAAGGCGACCGCGCACGCCGAGCTTTACCTGAAGCAACTCACCGCGGTCGGCCTGGGCCTGGTCGGGATGGCCGTGGTGGCCAGCCTCGACTACCGGCGGCTGGCCGACCGCGCGCCGTTCTTCTACGCGGCTTCGCTGCTGGCGCTCAGCTACGTGCTGTTCTTCGGCCCGCGCATCGCCGGCACCCGGCGCTGGTTGCTGCTGGGCGGGGCGCAACTGCAGCCGTCCGAGTTCGTCAAGCTGGCCGCCGCGCTGTTCGTGGCCAAGGTGTTCGCGGAGTCGCGCAAGGACCAGCTCGGGCTGGCGGACGTCGTGCCGTCGGGCATCGCGGTCGGCCTGCTGTCGCTGCTGATCGCCGCGCAGCCCGACCTCGGCACCGCCTTCTGCCTGGTGCCGCTGTTCCTGGCCGTCGCGCTGCTGGCCGGGCTGCGGGTGCGCGCGGTGCTGACCCTCGCCCTCGTCGGCGTGCTGGCCGGGGCGCTGGGCTGGAACTTCGCGCTGCGCGACTATCAGAAGAGCCGCATCTACACCTTCCTCGACCCGAGCACGGACCCCCGCGGCGCCGGCTACCAGACGATCCAGTCGCAGATCGCCGTCGGCTCCGGCGGGCTCACCGGCAAGGGCTTCGGCAACGGCTCCCAGGTCCAGCTCGGCTACCTGCCGGCGCGCCAGACCGACTTCATCTTCTCCGTGCTCGCCGAGGAGATGGGCTTCGTCGGCGTCGCCGTCGTGCTCTCGCTCTACCTGTTCGTGCTGTGGCGCATCCTCGAGACGGCGCAACTCGCGCGCGACCGGGTCGGCGCCTACCTCGCCGCCGGACTCGCGGCCACCCTCGGATTCCAGGTCGTCTACAATGTCGCGATGGTGGCCGGGCTGGTTCCGGTGAAGGGACTGCCGTTGCCGTTCCTCTCCTACGGCGGGTCTTCCGTTTTGGCCTCGCTGCTCGGAATCGGCCTCATCCTCAACGTCCGCATGCGCCGCTTCGCCAATTGACGAAGCCCGCCCGACGCTTCGCCACCGCGGCGCCCCCGGGGGGCGCCGCCACGACTTCTCGCTCGCGCGCGCAGGCCGCTCCCGGCCGCCGCCGCGGGGCCCTCCCCCCTCAGCCCGAAGAGCGCCCGACCGGCGCGGCACCGGGAGGGGCGGGAACGTGGCCCCCGAAAGGGATCTGCGTCCATGACCAAGGACCTCATCGTCAGCAGCACGCCGCAGGAGACCCGCGTCGCCCTGCTCGAGGACGGCGTCGTCTCCGAGTTCTTCCTCGAGCGTGAGGCCCACCGCGGCATCGTCGGCAACATCTACAAGGGCGTCGTCACCCGCGTGCTGCCGGGCATGCAGAGCTCGTTCGTCGACTGCGGGCTCGAGCGCGACGCGTTCCTCTACGTCGCCGACGTGCTCGAGGAGCTGCCCGAGAACCTGCTGACGCCGGAGGAGCAGAAGAGCGCCGCCCGCGGCGGGCACTCGATCGAGGACCTGGTCAAGGAAGGCCAGGAGGTGCTGGTCCAGGTGCTGAAGGAGCCGCTCGGCACCAAGGGCGCGCGCATCACCGCCCATGTCTCGATGCCGGCGCGCTACCTCGTCTACATGCCGACCGTCGAGCACGTCGGCGTCTCGCGCAAGATCACCGACGACGACGAGCGGCGGCGCCTGAAGTCGATGGTCAAGGAGATCCGCCAGGAGCTGGGCGGCGGCGGCTTCATCGTGCGCACCGCCGGCCAGGGCCGCAGCCGCGAGGACTTCGAGCGCGACGCCCGCTACCTGGCCCGGACCTGGGACGAGATCCGCGGCGTCGGCTCGCGCGGCCGCGCGCCGCAGCTGCTGCACCGCGAGCTGTCGCTCGTGCAGCGACTGCTGCGCGACCTGCTTTCGGACGAGGTGGCCTCGATCCGGCTCGACGACGAGCGCGAGTACAAGCGCACGCTCGACCTCGTCAGCCAGCTCCAGCCCGAGCTGGCGCCGCGCGTGCGGCTGCACGGCAAGCCGTCGTCGATCTTCGAGGACCACGGCGTCGCCGCCGAACTGGAGCGGGCCCTGCGCCAGAAGGTGTGGCTGGAGTCCGGCGGCTACATCGTGATCGACCAGACCGAGGCGCTGGTCGCCATCGACGTCAACACCGGCCGCTACGTGGGCCAGAAGAAGCTCGAGGACACGGTGCTCGAGACCAACCTGGAGGCGGTCAAGGAGATCGTGCGCCAGATCCGGCTGCGCGATCTCGGCGGCATCATCGTGCTCGACTTCATCGACATGGAGGAGCGCAAGAGCCGGCAGAAGGTGATGGCGGTGCTCGAGCAGGAGCTGCGCCGCGACCGCTCGCCGTCGAAGGTGCTCTCGGTCAACGAGTTCGGGCTCGTGATCCTGACCCGCAAGCGGGTCCGGCAGTCGCTGCAGCGCACGCTGTGCCAGCCCTGTCCGTACTGCGCGGGCAGCGGCATGATCAAGAGCGTGGCCACGGTGTGCGCCGAGATCTACGACGAGGTGCGCAAGCTGGCCGGCGACCTCAAGGGCGAGGCGCTGCTGCTGCGGGTGAACCCCGACGTCGCGCGCGCCCTGCACGGCGAGGAAGCCGCGATCCTGCGCGACCTCGTCCAGCTCGTCGGCCACGAGGTCAAGGTCCAGGGCGACCCGCTGCTGCACCAGGAGCAGTTCGACCTCGTCACGCGGTGAGCGACGCGGCCGCGCTGCGCGAGTTCGTGGAGGCGATCGAGGCGCACCTCGGCCGCCTGCGCGGGCGCGAGGTGGTGCTGAGCCCGCCCGAGTTCGCGCTGGCCCGCGCGTGGCACGCGGCCGGAATCGACCTCGCGCGGGTGCTCGCGGCGCTCGACGCCCACGCCGCGCGGCATCCGACGGTCTCGCTCAGCGCCGTGCGGCGGAGCGTCGAGGCGAAGCGCGAAGAGGCTTGAGCGGCACCGCGCCGTGACGGACGAGGTCGACGCGCTCGCCGCGGAAGGTCACGCCCTCGGCCCGCAGGCGCCGGCGCTGCTCGCGCTCGTGGCCGCTGGCCCGCGGCGAGAGCCGGCCGCCGGCGCCGACCACGCGGTGCCACGGCGTGCGCCGCGCCAGCGGTTCCGGAAGCGCGCGCAGCGCCCAGCCGACGGCGCGGGCGCCGCGCGGCACCCCGAGCAGGGCGGCGACCTGGCCGTAGGTCAGCACCCGTCCGCGCGGGAGCGTCGCGACCAGCGCCCACACCTGCTCGAAGAAGGTCACCGCTCCGGCGTGGGGCTCGGGCTGGGGCCGGGCGTCGGACTCGGCGTCGGACTCGGCGCCGGGGCCGCCTCGCGGGGCGGCGGCGCCACCTTCTCGGGCCGCGCCTGCGGCGTCGTGGTCACGCCCTCCACCTCGGGCACGGCGAACGAACGCTCCGGCGCGGCGGGCGCCGCGGCAGCGGGAGCCGACGGGGCGGGCGCGACCGGCGCCACCAGCTCGGGCGCCGCGGCCGGCATCGCCACCTCCAGCGGCACCTCGCGGACGCGGACGTCGACGAGCGCCTTCTCGCGCAGCTTCTGGATGAAGGTGTCATAGGCCGCGGCGAAGCGCTGCTGCTGCAGCTCCTGCTGCAGCTTCGGCTTCACCTCGTCGAAGGGCGCCGTCTGGGCGGCGACCGCCTCGCTGACCTTCAGCACGCGGTACCCGTCGCCGGACGGAAACGGGTCCGAGACCCCGCCCGCCTCCAGGGCGAAGGCGACCCGGGCCAGCTCGGCGTTGAGGTCGCCGCGCTCGAGCACGCCGAGGTCGCCGCCTGCCGCTCGCGAGGCCGAGCGCGAGTGCTCGCGGGCCAGCGCAGCGAAGTCCTCGCCGGCGCGGGCCCGGGCCGCGAGTTCCGCCGCGCGGGCGGCGGCGGCGTCACCGGTGACCAGGATCTCGTGGAGGTGGACCCGCGCCGCCTGGCTGAACTCGGTCGCCTTGCGCTGCTCGTAGGCGGCGCGCAGCTCGTCGTCGCCGATCGTGATCTTCTGCTGCACCTCGCGCGAGAGCACCTGGTTGCGCAGGATCGAGCGGGTGATGTTCCGCTTCAGGTCGGACAGCGCGAGGCCTTCGCGGCGGAGCTGCTCCGCCATCTGCTCGTCGCTCTCGATCCCGTTCTCCTTCTTGATGTCCTCGATGATCTGGTCGATGTACTCGGGACGGAGCTGGAAACCGAGCTCGGCGCCGCGCTGGATGATCAGCAGCTCGTCGACGGCCTCCTGCAGGATGCGCGCGTTGTTGTCGCGCAGGAACGCCTCCAGGCGGTCGGGCGTCACCCGCGCGGCCTGGGCGGCCGCCACCTGGCGGGCCTGGAACTCGGTGAGGGTGACGATGTCGCCGTTGACCTTGGCCACCACCCGCTCGAGGACCTGGGCCCCGACCGGGACGGCGAGCAGGGCGCTAGCGAGGAGCGTCCGGAGCGGAGAGTGCAGCTTCATGATTCACCTCGGCGCGGGCGAGCAGCCCGCGGACGTAGGCGCGCAGCGCCTGGTCGGCGCGCTCGCGTTCGAGTTCGGCTCGCACCCGGTCGGCGACCTCGGCGAGAGCGGGTTCGGCGGCCGGCGTGCGCTCGTCGAGCCGGAGGACGTGGAAGCCGAACGGGGTCTCCACGATCTCCGCGATGGCACCCGGCGCGAGCCGGAAGGCGGCCTGCTCCAGCTCGGGCGGGAGCTGGCCTCGGGCGAAGGCGCCGAGACGTCCACCCTGGCTGGCCTCGGGTCCGCGCGAGCGCGCGCGGGCGAGCTGCTCGAACTCGCGCGGGGCCTTGCGCAGCAGGCGCAGCACGTCGCGGGCTTCGTTCAGGGTCGGCACCAGGATCTGGCTGAGCGTGACCGTCTCCTCCGTCCGGTAAGACTCGCGACGGGCCTCGAAGGCCTTCGCGACCTCCGCGTCGCCGACCGGGGCGGCCCCCGCCGCCGCCTCGGCCAGCAACTCCTGGACGGCCGCGCGGGTCTGTTCCTCGCTCGCCCCTGGCGGCAGCCGCCCGGTGGCGCGTGCCTCGAGCTCCACGACCCGCTCGGCCAGGAAGTCCTCGAGCAGGCCGCGCTTCGCCTCGGGGGCGAGCGGCGCGCCGCCGCGGGCCTCGAAGCGGGCGACCTCGGCGAGGAAGGCCGCGCGGCGCACCTCTCCGCTGCCGAGCCGCAGCACGACGGGATTCTCGTCGTTTCCCGCGCGGCAGCCGGGCAGGGCGAGGGCGACGACCAGGATCAGGGCAGCGGGCGGGCTCACGGCGATCCGGTCATTGTACGGCCCGCACGCCGCCCACGCCCTGCTCCAGCCCCTGAAGGGCTCCGTCGAGGGCCGCCAGCAGCGTCGTTCCGGCGGGCACCGGCAGCCGCAGGCCGCCCTGGGGCAGCAGAGAGGCTCCAGGCCGGGCCCGGACCAGCGCCACGAGGTCGTCGACCGGCAGCGGCGGGCGCTCGCCGAAGAGCAGTGCGAGGCCGTGGGCGATGCGGTCGACCTGGCGCAGGCCGAGCGCCTCCGCGCGCACCCGCAGCCGCGCGTAGGCCAGCAGGTCCTCCGCTTCCACCGGGGGCGCCCCGTAGCGCTCGCGCACCTCGTCGCGCAGCGCGTCGAGCTCGGCCACGTCGCGGGCCTGGCTCGCCCGCTTGTAGAGCGCCATCCGCTGGTTGACGTCGGGCACGTACTCCGGCGGCAGCCGCAGGTCGAGGCCCAGGTTCAGCGCGGTGCGCACCGCCTCGGGCGGCAGCTGCCCGCGCAGCTCGGCGATCGTCTGGTCGAGCAGCTTGAGGTAGAGATCGAGGCCCACGGCCTCGATGTGTCCGCTCTGCGCTCCGCCGAGCAGGTTGCCGGCGCCGCGCAGCTCGAGGTCGAGGGCGGCGATGCGGAAGCCGGCGCCCAGGTCCGAGAACTCCTGGATCGCGGCGAGGCGCTTGCGCGCGATCTCGGAGAGCACGGTGTCGGGCGGCACCAGCAGGTAGGCGTAGGCGCGGCGGTCGGAGCGGCCGACGCGGCCGCGGAGCTGGTAGAGCTGCGCCAGGCCGTAGCGGTCGGCGCGGTTGACGACCAGCGTGTTGGCGCGCGGGATGTCGAGGCCGTTCTCGATGATCGTGGTCGCCACCAGCACGTCGGCCCGGCCCTCGACGAAGGCGAGCATCTGCTGCTCGAGCTGGCCTTCCGGGAGCTGGCCGTGGGCGACCGCCACCCGCGCCTCGGGCACCAGGCGCTGGACGAGCCCCGACAGCGCGTAGATCGACTCGACCCGGTTGTGGACGAAGTAGACCTGGCCGTCGCGCGAGAGCTCCTGGCGGATCGCGGCCGCGATCGCCTCGGTCGAGAACTTGACGATCGAGGTGTGGATGGCGAGGCGGTCCTTGGGCGGGGTCTCGATCACCGACATGTCGCGCAGGCCGGACAGGCCCATCTGCAGCGTGCGCGGGATCGGAGTCGCCGACAGCGTCAGGCAGTCGATCGCGGTGCGGAGCTGCTTGAGCTTCTCCTTGGCGGCCACGCCGAAGCGCTGCTCCTCGTCGATGATCAGCAGGCCGAGGTCCTTCCAGGCGACGTCCTTCGACAGCAGGCGGTGGGTGCCGATCAGGATGTCGACCTTGCCTTCGGCCAGCAGGCCGAGCGTGCGCTTCACCTCCTGCGGGCTGCGGAAACGGGACACCATGTCGACGCTGACCGGGAACGGCGAGAAGCGCTTGCGGAACGTCTTCCAGTGCTGGAAGGCGAGCACGGTGGTCGGCGCCAGCACCGCCACCTGCTTGCCGTCGAGCACGCAGCGCATCGCCGCCCGCATCGCGACCTCGGTCTTGCCGTAGCCGACGTCGCCGCAGACGAGGCGGTCCATCGGCGCGGGCTGGGCCATGTCGTTCTCGACCTCGGCGATCGCCGCCTTCTGGTCGACCGTCTCCTCCCACTCGAAGGCGTCTTCGAACTCGCGCTGCCACGGGCTCGTGGCCGTGAACGCGTGGCCCGGCTGCGCCTTGCGCAGCGCGTAGAGGCGCAGCAGCTCGGCGGCCATGTCGCGCATCGCCTTCTTGACGCGCTTCTTGACCTTCTCCCACGAGCCGGAGCCGAGCTTGTCGACGTTGGGCCGGGCGCCCTCCGCCGAGGCGTATTTCTGGACCCGGTCGAAGGCATCGACCGGGACCTTCAGCTTGTCCCCGCCCTGGTAGGCGAGGACCATGAACTCGCGGGTCTGGCCGGCGAGCTGCAGCGTCTCGAGGCCGACGAAGCGGCCGATGCCGTGCTCGTCGTGGACCACCAGGTCGCCGACCTTGAGGTCGCGGAAGTCCGAGAGGAAGCCCCGCGCGCGTCGGCCGCGGGCGCGGGCGTGGACGTGGACCTCCTCGGGGAACACGTCGCCGTCGGCCAGCACCCGCAGCGACGGCTCCTCGAGCTCGAAACCCGCCGAGAGCGCGCCGACCCGCACGTCGACGGCGGCGCCTTCCGCGACGGCCACGCCGGTCTCGCGCAGCACGTCGGCGACGCGCTCGGCGCGGCCCGCGTTGCCGAGGAAGAGCACGGTGGCCGCGCGCTGGTCGAGCTCGGCGGCGAGCCGCCGCAGGTCGCCGGCGTAGCGCGGCGCGGGCCGCGAGCCGACCCGCAGGCCGCGCTGCTCGAGGTCGAGCCCGCGCAACTCCACCCGTGGTCCGTCGGCGAGACGCGAGGCGAGCGCGGCGGGGTCGACCAGGGCTTCGCCAGGCGCCGGCCACAGCGCGCCGTCGTGCCGCTCCCACTCCTCGTGTGCGCGCTGGGCGAAGGTCTCCGTCTCTTCGGCGACCTGCTCGGGTTCGACGATCGCCGTCAGCATCGCGGGCAGGTGGGTCCACGGCGCGACGAGCGCACCGTCCACCAGCGCGAGCAGCTCGGGCAGGTCGTCGGGGTAGAGGCCGCGGTGGATTCGCTCGAGCAGGGCGTCGCGGTCGCGCGAGGGCGGGAAGCGCTCCTCGATCCGGCCCGGGAGCGCCTGCAGCAGCGAGCGGGTGGGGAAAACGTCGGACAGCGGCAGCACGTCGATGCGCTTGAGGTGCTCGCGCGAGCGCTGGGTCTCGGGGTCGAACGCCCGCAACGTCTCGATCGTGTCGCCGAAGAACTCGAGCCGGACCGGATCCTCGCGGTCGGGCGGGAAGAAGTCGAGGATGCCGCCGCGGTGGGCGACCTGGCCGGGCGCCGAGACCGGGTCCTCGCGCACGTAGCCCGCTTCGTCGAGGGCCTCGAGCAGGATCTCCGGGGTCATCTCCTCGCCGCTCCCGAGGGAGAACGCGCGGGTCTCGAACAGCTCGCGGCGCAGCGACGGCCGCAGCAGCCCGGCGGGCGAGGCCACGAGGCCGGCGAGCGTGCCGCGGCGCGCGGCGTGCAGCGCGGCCGCGCGGCGCAGCAGCGCTTCCGGATGACGGGCGAGGCCGCGGTAGGGGGCGGGCCCCGGGGCGGGGAAGCCGAGCACCTCGCCCGCGCGGCCCAGTTCGGCGAGCAGCGTGCGCAGGTCGGCGGCGACGCCCTCGACGTCGCGCTCGCGCGGCACCACCACCAGCAGCGGGAGCGAGGGGCGCTCGTCGTCGCCTTCGGCCAGCAGCGCCGCAGCGAGCGGCGCGGCCGCGTCGGCGATCGCGTGGAGGGCGACGTGGCCCTCCGCGCGCAGGCGGCTGCGCGCCTCGCGCAGCCACGCGGCTGCGTCGAGCCGCGCGAGCCACGCGGCCCTCATCGCTTCCGGATGCGCTCGAGCGTGGCGGAGGTCGAGCGGCCCGCGACCAGCTCGACGCGCACGACGCGGCCGCCGGCCGCCTCCACGGTGTCGCGGCCGACGATGCGGTCGAGGGCCCAGTCGGCGCCCTTGACCAGCACGTCGGGCACCAGCGCCCGGATCGTCTCCGCGGGCGTCTCCTCGTCGTAGATCACGACGTGGTCGACGGCCTCCAGCGCCAGCAGCGCCTCCGCCCGCTCGGCCTCGGGGATCACCGGCCGCGACGGGCCCTTGAGCGCGCGCACCGAGCGGTCGGAATTGAGGCCGACGACGAGCTGGTCGGCCTCGGCCCGCGCGGCCTCGAGCAGGGCGAGGTGGCCGGGGTGCAGCAGGTCGAAGCAGCCGTTGGTGAAGGCGACGCGGCGACCGGCGGCGCGGGCCTGCTCCCGCGCGGCGCGGGCCTCCGCGAGCGTGTGCCTCAACTCCCCGCCTCGTCGCGCAGGTCGAGCTCGGGCCTCGGCTCCGGCGGCGTGATCCGGACGCCGGTGAAGCGCCACGCGTGGCGTGGCCTCCAGACACCGACGTCCTTGACCCGGCTCTTGACGCGGAACGAGTAGAGGCCCCGGTGGTAGTCGTAGGGCGTGCCGTCGCGGCGGTGGCTGGCGACGTCGATCAGGTAGGTGCCCTCGACGAGGTCGAGCGAGGCGATCTCGAAGCGGACCTCGCCGTCGCCCGAGAAGGCGACCGGCACGTGGTCTTCGACGTGGGTGTTGGTGCCGTACACGCTCGTGCCGTCGGCGGTGAAGATGCCGATGCCGAACACGAAGTCCTCGACCGGCTCCGCCGCGCGGACCCCGAGTGTCACGTGCAGCGCCTCGCCGTGGGCGTAGACGTGGCGGGCGCGGCCGCGGTCGTCGCGCAGCGCGACCTCGGTGATCTCGATCTCGCGGCTGCCCCAGCGTCCCTCGCGGTAGCCGCCGGCGCCGGGCTCCGGCTCGCCGGGCGCGGTCTCCGGTGCGGCCGTGCCCTCCTCGGCCGCGCGCGGGGCGCCGTGCTCGGCGGCGAGCAGCGCCTCTTCGCCGCCGGCGACGTAGGTGAGGTACGCGTCGACCACGCGCTTGGCGTCGCCCTTCTCGACCAGCCTGCCGCGCCGCAGCCAGGCGATCTCGTCGCACATCTTCTCGGCGAGGCCGAGCGAGTGGGTGACCAGCACGATGGTGCGGCCGCGGCGGCGGAACTCGCCGATCTTGTCGAGGCACTTGCGGGTGAACGCCTCGTCGCCGACCGCCAGCACCTCGTCGACCAGCAGCACGTCGGGGTCGACGTGGATGGCGACCGCGAAGCCGAGCCGCATGTACATGCCCGACGAGTAGGTCTTGACCGGGGCGTCGATGAACGGGCGCAGCTCGGCGAAGTCGACGATCTCGTCGAAGCGGCGCTCCACCTCCTCGCGGCTGAGGCCGAGCATGATCCCGTTGATCACCACGTTCTCGCGGCCGGAGATCTCGGGGTGGAAGCCGGCGCCGAGCTCGATCAGGGCCGAGATGCGGCCGTCGACCGTGAGCGTTCCGCGGGTCGGGCGGGTGATGCCGGCGACCAGCTTCAGCAGCGTCGACTTGCCCGAGCCGTTCTCGCCGATCACCGCGAACGTGCAGCCCTTCGGCACCTCGAAGGAGACCGAGTCGAGGGCGGTGAAGGTCTCGTCGGGCTTGAGGTCCGAGAGCAGGCTGCCGGTGAGCAGCGCGCTCTTCAGCGTCTTCCACTGGTTCTTGTGCAGGAAGCGGCGGTAGACCTTGCTGACGTCGCTGGCGACGACGGCCGGCGCGCTCACACTTCCTCCGCCAGCGTGTCGCGCAGCCGCTCGAACAGCCAGGCGCCCGCCGCGAAGGCGACGAGGGCGACGACGAGGGCTGCCAGCAGGCCGCGCCAGTGGCCGAACGCGCCGAAGAACAGCGCCTCCTGGTAGCCGATCATCACGTGGGTCATCGGGTTCAGGCGCAGCAGCGGCTGCAGCGCCGGCACGTCGGCGTAGGCGTAGAGCACCGGCGTGGAGAAGAACCACAGGTGCAGGACGTGGCCGAGGATGTTGGCGATGTCGCGGAAATGGACGGTCAGCGCGGAGATGAACAGGGCGAGGCCGAGCGTCAGCACCAGTTGCACGAGCATCGGGATCACGGCCAGCAGCGCGAGGGGCGAAAGGTGCCCCGACCACAGCAGCACGGCGACCAGGATCGGCAGCCCGAAGGCGAAGTGGCACAGGTTGGCGAGCACGGTGACGACCGGCAGCACCTCGGCCGGGAACAGCACCTTCTTGATCAGGTTGCCCGAGGAGATCAGCACCCCGGCCGACTCCAGCAGCGACGAAGAGAACCAGGTCCACGGCAGGATGCCGCAGAACAGGAACACGAAGTAGGGGTCGGTGTCGGGGGAGCGCCGCACCGGCAGCATGTAGGTGAAGACCAGGCCGTAGGTGGCGAGCAGCAGCAGCGGGTTGACGAAGCTCCACACGAAGCCGAGCACGCTGCCGCGGTAGCGGGCCTTCAGCTCCCGCGAGACGAGGCTGCCGATCAGCGCCCGGTAGCGGACCAGGGTCTGCACCTGGCGGACGAGCGTGCTCAGCATGGGCGTTCCATCCATCGGCTCCAGGGCCGCGGCGACATCGGGTCCGGGGCGGAGGAGCGCCGTTTCGCCCCGGCGGCCCGAGCGGCCGGATTCACTCCGGCCGCGAGCCGCCGATCAATCGCGGCGCTTGCGCGCCACGGACAGGCGGGTGACCGCCTTCATGTAGGCGGCCTGCGCCTCCTTGAAGCCCTGCTCGTCGCGGATCGACTTCATCCGGTCCGCGGCCTGGTGCCGCTGCTTCTCGGCGCGCTCGACGTCGATGTCCTCGGCGCGCTCGCCGACCTCGGCCAGGATGCTGACGCGGTCGGGCAGCACCTCGCAGAAGCCCCAGAAGCAGGTGAGGTGCCCGCTCTCCTTGCCGATCTGGTAGGAGATCTCCCCGAGGCCGAGGGTCGAGAAGAACGGGCGGTGGCCGGGCAGCACGCCGAAGTAGCCGAGCGCGCCCGGGGCGCGCACCGTGTCGACCTCCTCGCGCAGGAGCAGGCCCTCCGGGGTGACGACCTCGAGCAGCAGCTTTTCGGGCAGCATCCTCGTCCTCTTACGACTGCAGCTTCCTGGCCGCCTCGATCACGTCCTCGATCGTGCCCTGCAGGAAGAAGGCCTGCTCCGGCAGGTGGTCGACCTCGCCGTTCACGATCATCTTGAAGCTGCGGATGTTGTCGGCGAGCGTCACGTACTTGCCGGGGATGCCGGTGAACTGCTCGGCCACGTGGAACGGCTGGGACAGGAAGCGCTGGATCTTGCGGGCGCGCGCCACCGTGACCTTCTGCTCCTCCGACAGCTCGTCGATGCCGAGGATCGCGATGATGTCCTGCAGGTCCTTGTACTGCTGCAGGATCTGCTTCACCGCGCGGGCCACGTTGTAGTGGTCCTCGCCGATCACGCGCGGGTCGAGGATGCGCGAGCTGGACGCGAGCGGGTCGACGGCCGGGTAGATGCCGAGCTGGGCGATCTGGCGCGACAGGTTGGTGGTCGCGTCGAGGTGGGCGAAGGTGGTCGCCGGGGCCGGGTCGGTGTAGTCGTCGGCCGGCACGTAGATCGCCTGCACCGAGGTAATCGAGCCCTTCGACGTCGAGGTGATGCGCTCCTGCAGCTCGCCCATCTCGGTCTGCAGCGTCGGCTGGTAGCCGACGGCCGACGGCATGCGGCCGAGCAGCGCCGACACTTCCGAGCCCGCCTGCGTGAAGCGGAAGATGTTGTCGACGAAGAGCAGCACGTCCTTGCCCTCTTCGTCGCGGAAGTACTCGGCGGTGGTCAGGCCGGTCAGCGCGACGCGGAGGCGGGCCCCGGGCGGCTCGGTCATCTGGCCGTAGACGAGCGCGGCTTTCGACTTCTTGAAGTCCTTGAGGTCGATGACGCCCGACTCCTGGAACTCGAGCCAGAGGTCGTTGCCCTCGCGCGTGCGCTCGCCGACGCCGGCGAACACCGACACGCCGCCGTGCTGCTTGGCGAGGTTGAAGATCAGCTCCTGGATGATGACGGTCTTGCCGACGCCGGCGCCGCCGAACAGGCCGATCTTGCCGCCGCGCAGGTAGGGCTCGATCAGGTCGATGACCTTGATCCCGGTCTCGAACATCTCGAGCTTGGTCGACTGCTCGGCGAAGGACGGCGCCGGGCGGTGGATCGGATAGCGCTTCTCGGCGGTCACGGGCCCGAGCTCGTCGACCGGCTCGCCGATCACGTTGACCACGCGGCCCAGCGTTCCCGGGCCGACCGGGACCGAGATCGGGGCGCCGGTGTCGACCGCCTTCATGCCGCGGACCATGCCCTCGGTCGGCTGCATCGAGACGCAGCGCACGCGGTTCTCCCCGAGGTGCTGCTCGACCTCGGCGACGATGTCGATCGGCACGCCACCGGACGCCTTGCCGTCGTCCTGGACGCGCACGGCGTTGTAGATGGCCGGGACGTGCTTGTCGAACTCCACGTCGAGGACCGGCCCGATCACCTGGACGACGCGACCGACGTTGTCTGCCATGTTCTTCGCTCAGCTCCGCTGTTCGGATCTACGACGAGGCGCCCGAGACGACCTCGATGATCTCCTTGGTGATCGCCGCCTGCCGCACCTTGTTCATGTACAGGGTCAGGCTGTCGATCATCTCGCCCGCGTTGTTGGTGGCGGCGTCCATCGCCGCCATCCGCGCGCCGTGCTCCGCCGCCGCCGACTCGAGCAGCGCCTGCCACAACTGGACCTCGACGTGGCGGGGCAGGATCTCGTCGAAGATGGCCTGGGCGTCCGGCTCGTAGAGGTGCTCGACCGGCGGGTTCTCCGGCGCGAACTCCTCGCGCGCGATCGGCAGCAGGCGCTCGACCGCCACCCGCTGCGCGATCACCGACTTGAACTCGTTGAAGACGAGGTACACGGCGTCGAAGCGGCCGGAGGTGAAGCCCTCGATGGCGCTCTTCGCCAGCACCTTCGCGGTCTCGTACTTGAGCGGCTGGAAGACGCCGACGTGCTCGGCGTGCAGTTCCCACACCCGCCTGCGGAAGAAGTCTCGCGCCTTGCGGCCGACCACTTCGAGCTTGACGGTCTGGCCGACCCGCTGCTCGTCCTGCAGGAAACGCAGGGCCGCGCGGGTGATGTTGGCGTTGAAGCCGCCGCACAGTCCCTTGTCCGAGGTGACCACGATCAGCAGCACGTTCTGCTGCGGGCGCTCGACGAGCAGCGGGTGCGCCTCGGGGGTGGCGCGGCTGGCCAGCGAGTTGAGCACCTGCATCATGCGCCGCGCGTAGGGCCGCGCCGCGAACATCGCCTCCTGGGCGCGGCGCAGCTTGGCCGCCGAGACCATCTTCATGGCCTTGGTGATCTGCTGCGTGTTCTTCACGCTGCGGATCCGGCGCCGGATGTCGATCAGGGCAGGCATGGCGCGCTCGCGGGGCCGCCTACGCTTGGGCCTGGGCCTGGAAGATGTCCGCGAACTCCTTGAGCGCCGCGTGCAGCTTCTCGGTCGGCTCGCCCTTGATGTCCTTCTTGTCCGCGATCTCCTTGAGCAGCCCGGGGTGGCGGGTGTCCATGAAGCGGTACAGCTCGGCCTCGTAGCGGCGGCCCTCCGCCACGCCGTAGGCGTCGAGGTAGCCGTTGGTCGCCGCGAAGATGATCAGCACCTGCTTCTCGGCGGCGAGCGGCTGGTACTGGTTCTGCTTCAGGATCTCGGTCAGCCGCTGGCCGCGCGAGAGCTGCTGCTGCGTCGCCTTGTCGAGGTCGGAGCCGAACTGGGCGAAGGCCGCCAGCTCGCGGTACTGGGCGAGGTCGAGGCGGAGGCGGCCGGCGACCGCCTTCATCGCCTTCGTCTGCGCCGAGCCGCCGACGCGCGACACCGAGTTGCCGACGTTGATCGCGGGGCGGATGCCGGAGTTGAACAGGTCGGCCTCGAGGAAGATCTGGCCGTCCGTGATCGAGATGACGTTGGTCGGGATGTAGGCCGAGATGTCGCCGGCCTGGGTCTCGATGATCGGGATCGCGGTCAGCGAGCCGCCGCCCTTCTTGTCGGAGAGCTTGGCGGCGCGCTCGAGCAGGCGCGAGTGCAGGTAGAAGACGTCGCCCGGGTACGCCTCGCGGCCCGGCGGGCGGCGCAGCAGCAGCGAGATCTCGCGGTAGGCCGCGGCGTGCTTCGACAGGTCGTCGTAGATGCACAGCGCGTGGCGGCCGCTGTCGCGGAAGAACTCGCCGATCGCGCAGCCGGCGTAGGGCGCCAGGTACAGGAACGGGGCCGGCTCGGAGGCCGTCGCGGAGACGACGATGGTGTGCTCCATCGCGCCGAACTCTTCGAGCGTGCGCACCACCTGGGCCACGGTCGAGCGCTTCTGCCCGATCGCCACGTAGATGCAGACGACGCCCTTGCCCTTCTGGTTGATGATGGTGTCGACCGCGATCGCGGTCTTGCCGGTCTGGCGGTCGCCGATCACCAGCTCGCGCTGGCCGCGGCCGATGTTGACCATCGAGTCGATCGCCTTGACGCCGGTCTCCAGCGGCTCGCGCACCGGCTGGCGCTCGACGACGCCGGGGGCGATGCGCTCGATCTCGAAGAACTCCTTGGTCTCGATCGGGCCCTTGCCGTCGATCGGCTGGCCGAGCGCGTTGACCACGCGGCCGACCATCGCGTCGCCGACCGGGATCGACATGATGCGCCCCGTGCGCTTGACCTCGTCGCCCTCGCGGATCTCGGCGGTGTCGCCCATCAGCACCGCGCCGACCGAGTCTTCCTCGAGGTTCAGCGCGATGCCCATGACGCCGTGCGGGAGCTCCAGCAACTCGCCCGCCATGCAGCGGTCGAGGCCGTGGATGCGGGCGATGCCGTCGCCGACCGACAGCACGCTGCCGACTTCGGAGACGTCCATCTGCGCCTGGACGCCGCCGAGCTGCTCGCGCAGGATCTTGGTGATTTCTTCGGCGCGGATTTCCACTCGTGCTACTCCTGGTCTGGCGTTTCGAATTACGCGCGGGTCGGCGCCAGCGCCCGGCGCAGGCTGGCGAGGCGCGCCTTGACGCTGCCGTCGTAGGTCAGGCCCTGCAGGCTCAGCCGCACGCCGCCGAGCAGTGCGGGGTCGGTC